>JGI12053J15887_10000007_pt1 | contig 46896 bp, 42 predicted proteins | sample MedBloCAOM1_O3_FD_15887 | JGI IMG/M metagenome (IMG submission 15887)
TGAAGGTCGATCTGTTCGGTCCTGATTGGGACTTCTGGGCTGCGACGGCGCAACCGGTCGACACCGTGAGGGCGCGCATCGGTCTCGTGGATTGACCGGTTCGCAGCGGCCGTGACCGTCAGGCGTCACGCACAGCCGCAGCGCAACACCGCTTGGAAATGTTGCAGGGCGCGTCCCGGATCGATCTTTGTCGCTTGCGCGTGTCGCCGCTGCAACATTTTCACTGGTTTGCGGGCATGTCTTGATCTTTTGCGCGGTTGCGAGCAGGGCGCGGGACGTCGCAGTGTGGCAAATCCACATCAATCGCCAACGCTATTAACCGAGCATTAAACATAGCTCTTGAAGCGCGACGAAGTGCTTGCTTGTATAACGTCATGAGCACGATCCTCATCGAAGTCCGTCGCGCAAAGCCGTCAGATGCATCGGCGATTGCAGCGACTCATGACGAGGCTTGGCGCGGTGCCTATCAGGGCATCATTCCCGGGCCTGAACTCGACAAGCTCATCAACCGGCGCGGCCCACAATGGTGGGACAGCGCCGTGCGCAAGGGTAGCCGCATCGCGGTGCTTGCGTTCGGCGACAGCTTGGCCGGTTATGCCAATTACGGCCGCAACCGTGCGCGCAGCCTCTACTACGACGGTGAGATCTACGAGCTCTATCTGCGTCCGGAATTCCAGGGGCTTGGCTTTGGCCGCAAGCTTTTCTCGGCGGCGCGCCGGGATCTGATCCAGAGCGGCCTGCAAAGCATGGTGGTGTGGGCGTTGTCGGATAACGAGCCCGCGAGCGGCTTTTATCGCGCGCTCGGCGGCAAGGCCGTGGCGCGCTCGTCCGAACGGTTCGGCAACCGTGTTCTCGATAAGGTCGCCTTCGCCTGGAACAGCTGACTGGATCCGTAGCTCGGGTTGGCGCGGCTGCAGTCGAGGTGCGAGACAATGTTGCTTTGGCCGGAATGGCCCGCCCACGGGCGAGTTTAATCTAACCTAGGCTGCGCGGCCGCGCGCTATTCCCGATCGTCTGTCGGCCCCTGGCTGAGAGCGGGTACCCGCAAGCCGGCGATCGCACAGGCCGCCCGCACGGTATTGGCGAGCAGGCAAGCAATGGTCATCGGACCGACGCCGCCGGGTACCGGCGTGATCGCGCCGGCGACCTCGGTCACTTCGGCAAAGGCAACGTCGCCAACGATGCGCGACTTGCCGCCCTCTTGGGTCACCCGGTTGATGCCGACGTCGATCACGGTGGCGCCGGGCTTGACCCAATCGCGCCGCACCATTTCCGCTCGCCCGACCGCCGCGAACAGCACGTCGCCACGGCGGCAGACTGCCGGCAGATCGCGCGTCTTGGAATGCGCCACCGTCACCGTCGCGTTCTCCGCCAGCAGGAGCTGCGCCAGCGGCTTGCCGACGATATTGGAGCGGCCGATTACCACCGCCTCGAGTCCGGCGAGGGACGGCTGCACGGTCTTGGCGAGAAGCACGCACCCGATCGGCGTGCACGGAGCCAGCGCCGGCAAGCCCGCGGACAGACGTCCGGCATTCACCGGATGAAAGCCGTCGACGTCCTTTGCCGGATCGATCGCGGCGATGATGTTTTGCGGATCGATTTGTGAGGGCAACGGAAGCTGCACCAGGATGCCGTGGACCGTGGGATCGGCGTTGAGGCGCGCGATCAGCGCCAGCAGCTCGGTTTCGCTCGTCGTCGCCGGCAGCCGGTGATCGAACGATCGCATGCCGCTTCCGATGGTCATCTTCATCTTGCTGCCGACATAGCTCTCGCTCGCCGGGTTGCTGCCAACGAGCACGACCGCGAGCCCCGGCGTGATGCCGCGGTCTCGCGCCAGCCGGTGCACGGCGTCCGCGACCTTGCCGCGCAGGTTCGCTGCAATCCCCTTGCCGTCGATGATCTTTGCGGTCATGGCATTATCCGCCGGAGTGATGAGGCGCCCATCCTCCGAACGCCCGCTTTGGCGGCTCCTCGGGACGAGAGCGGATGAACCGGATTACCCGATGGCGCAGATTTTCTCCAGCATCGCGGCATGCGTCGCACCCGCCCCGGCAACCCGGACTCGCTTCAACCGCGCGCTGGCACCGGCCGTCAGGCTGACATCACGGGAGGGGACGCCGAGCGTCTTGGCAATCAGCTTGGTCAGCGCCGCATTCGCTTCGCCCTCACTCGCCGCCGCGCGCACGCGTACCTTCAGCACGCGGCGCCCATCCGACAATTGCTCGATGCCGTCGATTGCGTCGCGTCCGCCGCGCGGCGTAAGCCGCACGGCGAGCATGAGCCCGTCCGCCTCGACTCGCCACGGAGGAGCAGACGCGCTCAATCAGCCGAACACTGAGACGAAGAGCCAGATGATGAGTTGATCGAGAAACATCAGCGCAATGATGAGAATCACCGGCGAGATGTCGATGCCCCCGAGATTGGGGAGGATGGCACGGATCGGCCGCAGGCCCGGCTCGGTCACGCGATAGAGGAAATCCCAGATCGCGCGGACGGTGGAATTGTGGCTATTCACGACATTGAATGCGATCAGCCACGATAGCACGGCCGCGCCGATCAGAAGATAGATGTACAGCCAGATCAGCGTGTGGATGAGCCAGAGAAACGGATTCATGGAATTCACCCCGCGAATAGGCCGACTGGCGAACGGCCGCAGGCCGAATCGCCGGGAGCTTGATAATCGCGTTGACGCGTTGACGCAACGCAAAGCCCTCGCCGCAATGGTCGCATCTCGCGGGCTGATCCTTGACTCCTTGGACTCCGGGCCGTAAATGGCCGGCACTCACAGCCGCCACAACACGGTTGCATTTTGGCCGGGGCCGTAGCTCAGTTGGGAGAGCGCCTCGTTCGCAATGAGGAGGTCAGGGGTTCGACCCCCCTCGGCTCCACCAGCCTTCGCCGCTCTGCGGCTGGGCTGGCAAGCCACCCGCCAAAGGGCCACCCGCCAAAGGGCAAAGGCTGCCGATCGAAGCCTGCCGACTGTCGCAGCCCGCTTTCCGGCGAAGGCGGTCGGCGAAGGTGGGCCGAACGAACCTCACCCGCGTGCCCGGCGAGAACCATCGAACACCCATGAACCCGACTGAAGCCGCGCCGGATTCGATCCTGCGGCACCGCCCATTCGTGTTCTATTGGAGCGCGCGGACCTGCTCCGCCCTGGGCTTCCAGATGCTGGGCGTGGCGGTGGCCTGGCAGATGTATGCGCTCACCGGCAGCGCGTTCGACCTCGGGCTGGTCGGGCTTACCCAATTCCTGCCGATGGCCGCGTTCATGCTGGTGGCGGGCCAGGTCGCCGACCGCTACGATCGACGCCGCCTGCTGCAGATTTGCCAAGCGCTCGAAGGCCTCGCCGCGGCGGCCTTGGCCATCGGATCCGTCTCCGGCTGGGTGACGAGGGAGTTCATTCTTGCGGCGGTGTTCGTCTTCGGGGTCGGGCGGGCCTTCGAGGCGCCGACCCAGCAAACGTTGTTGCCGGCGGTCGTGCCGGTGTCGTTGTTTCCGCGCGCGGTCGCGGCGTCCGCCTCGACCACCCAGCTTGCGACCATCACCGGCCCGGCGATCGGCGGCATTCTCTACGCCTTCGGGGCGACCGTTCCCTACACGACCTGCTGCGCGCTATTCCTTTTATCGGTGGTCCTGCTGGCCTTCGTGCGCATCGAACGCTTCGTGTCGAGTCGCTCCCCCATAAGCTTCGAAGCGTTCTTCGCCGGCGTCTCCTACATCCGCCGCAATCCGATCGTGCTCGGCGTCATCTCGCTCGATCTGTTCGCGGTCCTGCTCGGCGGCACCACCGCGCTGCTTCCGATCTTCGCCGATGAAATCTTCCATACCGGCCCGGAGGGACTGGGCCTGTTGCGCGCGTCGCCCGCGATCGGCGCGTTAGCGATCACGGCCGTGCTGACGACCTCGCCGCTAACGCGACGCGTCGGCCGCATCATGTTCTTCTGCGTTGCCTGCTTCGGGCTTGCAACCATTGTGTTCGCGCTGTCGAAGTCGTTCATCCTGTCGATGGCCGCGCTGGCGGTGCTGGGCGCGTCGGATGCGGTGAGCGTGGTGATCCGCATGACGCTGGTTCAACTCGAAACTCCCGACGAGATGCGCGGACGCGTCAACGCAGTGAGTTCGCTCTTCTCCGGCACCTCCAATCAGCTCGGCGATTTCCGCGCGGGCGTCATGGCCGCCTGGCTCGGCGCCATTCCTGCGGTGCTGGTCGGCGGCGTCGGAACCCTGCTGGTGGTACTGATCTGGACGCGCGCCTTTCCGGCACTTCGCCATGTCGACGGCTTCTACGCGAAGAAGGCTTGAAGCGGCTGTAGCGTAGCGGCTGTCGCCGTTGGCATCAGCCCGCCACCGCCTGGCTTTGCTCCGGCTCCGGTTTCCCCAGCCAGTGGTTGAGGAATGCCGCGAGCCACGCGCGGCCGGCCGGATCATAGACCGCGCGGTCGGCGAAATGTGCGAGCCGCGGCTTGGCGTTGGGCAGCAACGTGCGCTCATGCCCGCGCGTGGTCCACCGGCACATCATCGCGTGCGTCACGTCGGGATGGAATTGCAGCGCATAGGCCGGGCCGCCGTAACGAAAGGCCTGCACCGGGAAAGAATCGCCCTCGGCCAACAGTTCTCCGCCCAGCGGCAGGTCGAAGCCTTCGCGATGCCACTGATAGACCTGCTCCGGCCAGGGATCGCAGACCACACGCCCGATCTCGGTCGGCCGGATCGGATAATAGCCGACCTCGGCGTGACCATCGGGGTGCTTGTAGACGCGGCTGCCGAGATGGTGAGCCAGCATCTGCGCCCCGAGGCAGATGCCGAGAAACGGCTTCTTCTCCTTCAGCGGCACCTTGAGCCATTCGATCTCGCGGCGGACGAAATCGTCGGAATCGTTCGCGCTCATCGGGCCGCCGAAATAGATGGCGCCGGCGTGGGCGGCCATGGTCTCGGGCAGCGGATCGCCGAGGCGCGGGCGTCGCATGTCGAGCGGGTAGCCGCGTTGACGCAAGGCATGACCGACGCGCCCGGGGCTCGACGTCTCCTGGTGCATCACGATCAGAATCGGCGCAAGCATGGAGCAGTTATGTCGAGCAAAATGCGGAGAATTTCAATGCCCCGCGCGGGCGACCTAGTCTCTGCTCCTCCCGCCGCGTGGCTGCCGTGCAACCGGCGGCGACCGGTTCAGCGGCCACCCCTGCGGTACCCGTCCATGGCTCGGAACAGTACGCTGCGCGGCACGAAGGGGGCGAGCATGGTCACCACCCTGTTGGCGGAGCCCGGAACCACCACCCTGCGGCCCTCCGCGAGCGCGCGATAGCCGTCGCGTGCCACCCGCTGGGCGGACCGCGTGAGCAGCGATGGGAACAACTTGCCGGTGATTCCGCTGCGCGCCTGAAACTCGGTCGGCACCGGCCCCGGGCACAGCGCGGTCACCCGCACGCCCGCGCCCTTGAGCTCGTGATGCAGCGCCTCGCTGAACGAGAGCACGTAGGCCTTGGTCGCGTAATAGACGGCCATGCCCGGGCCGGGCAGGAAGCCGGCGACCGATGCCACGTTGAGGATGCCGCCCCGGCGGCGCTTGAGGCCGTCGATGAAGGCGAGCGAGAGATCGGTCAGCGCGCGCACGTTGAGGTCGATCATGGCGAGCTGCTCGGCGCGCTCGAGCGTGTCGGCGTTTCCCAGGAGACCGAACCCCGCATTATTGACGATGGTATCCGGCTCTAGACCACGCCGGGCGAGCCCCTCGGCGATATCTCGCGCCGCATCGGTCCGTGCGACGTCGGCCGGCAGAACGGTCGGCCGCGGGCGGCCCGTCGCCGCGATGGCGTCGGCCACCGCCGTCAGCGCCTGCGCGCGCCGGGCGACGAGAACGAGCTCGTGGCCGTTGGCGGCAAACACGTGCGCGAGCGCGGCCCCGATGCCCGCCGACGCGCCGGTGATCAGCGTGACCGGGCGTTTCTCCGGTGTCACGTCCAGTGTCCCGATTCCGAAGTTCGCAAACCCTCGCGGCGCCCTCTGATGCGAACTTCGGAATCAAAGGGACACTGGCAAATCTATGATCCTAGGGCCCCTGCCGGCTCGCCACCTGCTGGCCGAGCTCGATCCGGTCGCGCGACGGAACACCGAGAAGATCCGCGGCCCGCCAGATCAGGTTGCGCTCGAACTCGCTCACGTGACCGTCGGCGTAGACCATTTCCCACATCATTTCGACGACGCGGCGGCGACCGTCCTGTTCGAGCGAGCGATTGATCAGCTGCGTGAAATGATAGAGATCGATCGCTTCATGCTCGGCCGCGGTCGCTTCCGCGACCAGTTCGTCCGTCGTCTCCTCGTCGAGGCCGAATTGCCGCTTGATGAGGGCGTGCAGCTTCCCGCGCTCGATGTCGGAGACTGTACCGTCGATCGCAGCGGCGTGGACGAGCAGCGCCGCTGCCGCAAGGCGATAGTCATCATGCTCGAAATGGGTCGGACGCTTCTCGCCTTCTGAGACATCGGACAAAAATTTGCGAAAGCTTTCGAACATGACATGCGCGCCGTGATCCGTTGAGATCGCGCCACGTTGCACGTCGTCCTTGTAAAGTCTAGGGCCGCAGCGACGTCCTGGGTGCTGAGTTGACGCGCTTTGCCGCGGGCCCGCCCGGGCTACTGGGTCGCCTTGTTCTTGCGAACGCTGGCCTCGAGCAGTTCGAGATTGTTCTTGATGTAGGAATTGCCGGGGTCCTGGGCCTGGGCCTCCAGCAGCGTCTCGCGGGCGCGCCGGTAGTCGCCCCGCAGCATATAAGAGTAGCCGCGGTTGTTGAGGATCTCTCCGCTCGGGCCGGCGATCTTGATCGCCTGGTCGTAGGCGCGGTCGGCAAGCTCGAACCGGCGCAGCCGATCGTAGGAGGCCGCCAGCCCGACCCAGCTATCGAGGTCGCGCGGGCGCAGTTCGACCGCACGGCGGAAGTGGCGTTCGGCAAGGGTGAAATTGCCGGCGTTGAAGTATTTCTTGCCGAGGCTGACGTCCTCGGATTCCTTGCCGCCCGATCGCTTCGCGCCCGCGCCAGGCGCGGCGTCACGCGCAGCAGGCTGCACGCTGCCGGTCGGACCCGGATCCTCTTCCGATGGCGAGCCCTGCGTGGACGAGGAGCCTTCGGTGGATGAAGCGCTTTGAGGCGTGTCGGACTTCGACTGGAACAGATCGCCCAGCTTGGTTGAACTCTCACAGCCGTTGAGCCAGAACAGGCACACCGCTATCGCAACGAAGACTCGACCCGCACTTGCCCCCATTGGCGCGTTCCCCCGCGGCCAAGCGTCGGTTTCAGCCCGCCCCAGGCGAAACGCGCGACGCGCCGGCATAGAACCGGCACGGCCAAGCTAGCGGTTGATAGTTAAGAATCTTTCCCCCAGCGTTCTGCCCGCATATCGCGCCCGCCGGACCTGCCGTGGCGCGCGCGCCGGGCTTGGGAACTTGCGCGCGTCAACTCCACGGATGAGCGTATGGTAAACAATCCGTCACCGCGGTTGATCACGCCATGGGCATGCGGCAACATCTGGTTCGCGCGCATACAAGATGCTGGCGAGCGCCATCGTTGTCCCTCGACGTCAAAACGCGCCGAGATCGAACGCGTGGGGACGACGCAGAGGGATTTGCGGAACGATGGGCGACGTTTATCCGGTCGTGAAAGTCGCTGCCGTCCAGGCCGCCTCGGTATTCCTCGACCGAGAAGGCTCGACCGAGAAGGCGTGCCGCCTCATTCGCGAGGCCGGCCAGAATAGCGCGCGCGTGATCGGCTTCCCCGAAGGATTCATTCCCGCGCATCCGGTCTGGTACCACCACCATTCCGCCACCGGCGCGCTCTCCAACCGGCTGGCGACCGAGCTGTTCAAGAACTCGGTCGAAATCCCGGGGCCGGAAGTGGACGCGCTGTGCGCGGCCGCGCGCGATGCCAACGCCTATGTGGTGATCGGCGCCTGCGAAAAAATGCCGAACACGACAGGCACGATGTTCAACAGCCAAATCTACATCGCGCCGGACGGCGCGCTGATCGGCAAGCACCAGAAGATCATGCCGACCGTCGGCGAGCGGCTGGTGCATATGGGCGGCTTCGGCGACACGTTCGGCGCGTTCCAGACCGAGTTCGGACCGATGAGCGGTCTGATCTGCGGCGAGAACTCGAACCCGCTCGCCGTGTTCGCGCTCACCGCCGAAGGCACCCGCATTCACGTCATGAGCTGGCCGAACCACTTTCCCACCAGCGGCGATCCCTTACGCAATCGTGTTGCGGTGGACGCACAGGCCTTTGCGCAAATGAGCAAAGCCTTCGTGATCTCGGCCTGCGGCACCGTGGATGAGCGCATGATCGAGATGCTTGAGCCCGATGCGGCAGCGGAGAAGTTCCTACGTAGCCCCGATTGCAGCGGCGGCAGCGTGATTGTCGCGCCCAACAGTCGCATCATCGCCGGGCCCATGGGCGCAGAGGAGGGCATTCTCTATGCCGAATGCAATCTCGAGCTCGGCATCCAGATGAAGCTCCGGCACGACTTTGCCGGCCACTACAATCGCCCGGATATTTTCCATCTCCAGATCAATCGCGCCGCGCCCAAGCTCTATTCCGTGCATGGTGGCGGCGCGGACGCGGCGCTAACGGCCGCGCACGCCGCTGCGGCAAAAATCGGGATGACGCCGGGACCGAACGCGCTGCTGGCGTCGTCGGACGCTACGGCGAAGGACGACGATGACGGCGCGTGACATCGACGTGGTTCGCAGTTTTTTGCTTGGAACGCCTTGATCCAGCTAGTGTGGCGGATTTGACGTTCCTATCAGCATTGCCGCGAGTCATTCGTAGGAACGTCAAATCCAAAGCCACACTAGAATCATATAAGCTGCTGGTGTCCCTTTGGTTCCGACGTTCGTACGGGCGCGAGCTGCAAAGGGATACGAACGTCGGAACCGGGACACCAGCGTCATATTTAGCGGCTGCACGCTCCGAGATTCAATTTTACGCGCAGGCTGGCGTGGGAGCGTCGCTGCTACTCCGCCGCGATTTGATCGACCTTCGCACCATGACCGGCTTGACGCAGGTGGCGAGTGCCCCATTGGCGAATAGCGGCAATGACGGGAATGAAACTTTGCCCCTTGCGGGTCAAGCGATATTCCACCTTGGGCGGAACGACGCCGTAATCCTTTCGATCAAGGAGTCCTGTATGCGTGAGCGCCTTCAATTCGCGGCTTAGGACTCGTGGAGCGATTTCCTGCGTTCCATCGGCCCCTCTCAGGAGGCCGCTTCTAATCTCGCCGTAGCGAAGCGGACCGTCCTTGAGATCCCAGATGATGCGGAGTTTGTATTTTCCACTAATCATCTTCTGAAATGCCGTGACCGGGCAACCGCATGTCATCGTTGATTTTGATGTCGACATCGCCAACCTCGCTCCGCGATCAGAGAGTTTCCACGCGCCATCAGCAGACGGAAGACTCTACAGTATCATTTTTGTCCATACTTGCTAATTTGCTCCTTCCCTTCCCAAATGCAGCCGCGCGCAGTTCCGCGCCGCGCCGGCCCCGAGGGCGGGCTGATAAGGCGAAAGGAGCGGACTATGAAACACTTTCTCATCAAGTATCGTTTAAAAAACGGTTCGGAAGAACGATGGCATCAGGACATCGTTCGGTTTATCTCGGCCTTGGACAACGATCCGGCCTTGCGGGGAAAAATCTCGTATCGATGCATGAAGGGTCGTGGCGGTTCCGACTACTACCATATCGCCACGGCGGCCGACGATGACGCCATCCGGGCGCTTCAGGCCCGGGAGTTTTTCATACGTTACACCGAGGAAACGAAACTCGCCGCCGGTGGAGAAGTCGAAGTCTTGCCGCTTGAGACCGTCGCTGAGACCGCATGACCCCCGCGATGCGGCTGGAGCGGTGTGACGAAAGGGGCTTTGAGGCCCAGGAGCCGAAAAGGTCACGCCGCGCCCGAAGCCGCGCGGCAACGGATGCCCGCGCCAGCCGTCACCCCATTGCGCGCGCTATCGCGTCCGGCTTGGCGGCGAGCCGCTCCTGCACCAGCCTGCCCGCGGCCATCGTGTCGACCTTGCCGGAGCCGAGCATCGGCAGCTTGTCGAGCACCCAGACATCGGATGGAATCATCAGATCGGAGGCGTGCTTGCCCTTGGCGAAGGTCTGGAATTCGACGCGGGTCGCGTTTTTGTGCTGCGTCAGCAGAATGAGCCGCTCGCCCTTGCGCATGTCGGGCACGGCCACGACCGCTGACGGCTCATTCGGCCACAAGTCGCCCGCCAACGTTTCGACCGCGGCGAGCGAGATCATCTCACCGCCGATCTTGGCGAACCGCTTGGCGCGGCCCTTGATGGTGAGAAATCCCTGTTCGTCGATGCTGACGATGTCGCCGGTGTCATGCCAGCCTTCGGGCGGGGGCTCGAGCACGCCCGGGTTTTCGACCTTGAGATAGCCGAGCATCACGTTCGGACCGCGTACGAACAGGCGGCCGCCCTCCTCGACACCCTCGACCTTTTCGAGACGCGCCTCCATCCCGGGCAGGATGCGTCCGACCGACCCAAACTTGTTGAACATTGGCGTGTTCAAGGCGAGCGCCGGCGCGGTCTCGGTGACGCCGTAGCCTTCGAGAATGCGCAGCCCGAATTTCTCCATGTAGGTCCGGCGGGTCGCTTCCTTGACCGGCTCCGCGCCCGCCAGGATGTAGCGCAGCGAGCGGAAGTCGTAGGGGTGCGCGGCCCGCGCATAGCCCGCCAGGAACGTGTCGGTGCCGAACATGATGGTGGCGTTCACGCCGTAGATCAGCTCCGCCACGGTGCGATAATGCAACGGCGAGGGATAGAGATAGATGCGCACGCCGGAGACGAGCGGCAGCACCACGCCGACGGTGAGGCCGAACGAGTGGAACACCGGCAGGACGTTGAAGACCTTGTCTTCGCAGCCGAAATCGATGCGCGCCGCGGCCTGCGCGGCGTTGGCCAGCATGTTTCGATGGGAAAGCACCACGCCTTTCGGCACGCCTTCCGAACCGGACGTGAACAGGATCGCAGCCCAGTCGTCAGGCTTGCGCTCGACCAGCGGCCTTTTGGCCTTGAGGAGGCCGTGGATCTTGTCGCCGATGGTGATGCTGGCGCGAACGTCTTCGAGATAGACGATCCTGACCTCTTTCTCGATGGTGGCGACCAGGTTGGTGAGCTTGGCCTTTTCGATAAAGATGCGCGACGAGAGGATGGTATCGATCTGCGCCGCTCGACAAGCGGCGAGAATGTTCGCCGCGCCGGCCGTAAAGTTGATCATGGCCGGCACCCGGCCCGCCGTCATCAGGCCGAGGAGGGTGACGACCGCCCCGTTTGCGTTCGGCAGCATGACGCCGACCGCGCGTCCCTCCGCTGCCATCGGCATGAGCTTGCTGCCGAGGACGGCGGCGCCGATGAGGAGACGCTTGTAGGTGAGCGCACCGGTGACGGGGTCTTCGACGGCGACCCGGTTGCGACCATGCGTAGCGGCGGCCTGAATCACGGCTTGCGTCACGGTGCGGTCAGTCGAGGTGGTGCGGAAGACGAGATCGGACATGATGCCGTAAAGCGCCGCCCCCGCAGCCAGCCGGCGCTTGCGGCCCTTGAGCTCAGGGTCGACGGCGAGCCGCACCGGTTCGAGAATCGTGACCGTCACCTTGGGGAACCAGCGCCGGCGCACCTGTCCCCTGGACAATCGGCTGAACGGCGTCTGCTCCAGGCCTTCGATGCGCACCGGCACGATCTTGGCGTTGGCCTTGTCCGCGATCATGGCAGCGCCGTCATAGACTTTCATCAGGCTGCCGGTGACGGTGATGCGCCCCTCCGGAAAGATGATCAGGGCGTTGCCCGCCTTGACCGCATCGATCAGGGAGCGAATGGCCATCGGCTTCATGGGATCGAGCGCCATGGCATTCGTGAGCTTCACGAACGGGCGCACCCACCACTTTTTCGCAATACCGACGTCGATGGCGAACACTGGCTCGCGGTTGCACAGCGAGAGTGCCAGGCCGGCATCGAGGAAGCTCACGTGGTTGAGCGCGATGATGACGTTGGGGCCGGCGTTGTTGAGATTGTCGAGGCCTCTTACTTCCATACGAAACAGCGCGCGGTAGATGATCGAGAGCGCGTCGCTGAGCGCGCTTGCCGGCATGGTACGGCCGACGGCGATGGCGACGAGCAGACTTGCGGCGCCGAGCAGGAGAAACAGCTGCGACGTCGTCATTCCGGATTTCTGCAGGATAGCCACGATCACGGTGCTTCCCGCCATGAACGCGGCATTGAGCACATTGACCGCGGCCACGACCCGCGCACGGCGGTCGGCGCCCGCCCAGGCCTGCACCGCCGCGAAGGTCGGCACGATGAACAGACCACCGGCGATGGCGAGCCCGGCCAAGTCGAGCGCAAATCGCAAGCCCCGGGCGGAGCCGAAAATCGCGAAATAGCCGTCGAGGTGGGGGATGGCCGTCGCACCATGCGTCGACCAGCCGAGATCGATGGCGAACAGGCCCAACAGCACGGCGCCGATCAGGGTCGGCAGCAGGATGATCCGGCCGGCCGCCAGCCAAGCCGCCAGACCCGAGCCGACGGCGATGAAAATGGAGAAGACCGCCAGGCAGGAGGTGACCACCTCCTCGTTGCCGCCGAGCACGTTCTTGACCAGCGGCGGCATCAGCGAGAGCGCGACGGCGCCCACCAGCCAGAACCAGCTTGTCACCAGCGCGCCCCACCACAGCCGCGGATCCTCGCGCAGGAACTTCAGCAATCCGGCGGTGGAAGCGAGGATGTTCTTCTGCACCACCAGGTTGGGCGCCGCCTGCCCGGTGCGCGGGATGAGCAGGCTCGCGCCCCAGCACATCAGTGAGAACACGATCATGAGAAACGCGAAATGGAAGGGATCGCCGCCATCCTTGGCGGCGACGCCGCCGACGATGGTGCCGAGCAGGATGGCGATGAAGGTCGCGCCTTCCACCAGGGCGTTGCCGGCGGGGAGCTCCGAGCGGGCGAGATGATCGGGAAGGATGCCGTACTTGATCGGACCGAACAGCGAGGCGATCACGCCGAACAGGAACAGCGCGACGAACAGCAACAGCACCGAATGCACGCCAAAGCCGAGCACCGCAATGAAGGCAATGCCGATCTCCGCGAACTTGAGCCGGCGCGCCACCACCGCCTTGTCGTAGCGATCGGCCAGTTCGCCGCCGAGCGCGGACAGAAAGAAGTAGGGCGCGATGAAAACCGCAGCCGCCAGCGTGATCAACGCCTCCGCGTCCGAGCCGCCGATGTGGAAGAGGATGAGAAAGACCAGCGAGTTCTTGAGGAAATTGTCGCTGAAGGCGGAAAAAAACTGGGTCCAGAACAGGGGCGCGAAGCGCCGCGTCAGGAGCAGGGACGAGGACATGGCGGTTCCGGTGGTTGGCTCGGGCGCGGACGGCCCAAATGCTTACCGCGACAAGTTCCGGCTGCCTACAGGCACCGAGGGGCTAAAAGACGACAATTTGGGCAAAAGGACAATCGGCCGCGACCGGGACCGGAAGAACGAAGGCCTGTAATCAATGCAAGAACTGGCCGCCCTGCGGCCGGCTGAGATGCGCGTAGAATCGGGCGGCCCGAGGCCGTCCAACTCTCAAGTGCCGTCAAATGCCGCTATCCGCGCAGGGTCCGCTGGCCCCCTGACTGCATCATAATCGCTGCAACGCTGAGGCAAACGGCAGCCGCGGTCGCGAAAGTGAAGAGCGAGATCCACATGGCGTGATTCCCTCGTTCTATTTTTAGTTCGCGGTGATCGTGTCTGGAGCGCGCAGTCAACGCCCAACCTGAATATCCGTTCCTGGAACTTGGCGCGTTTGCCGTATAAAAATACCCTTTTTCCCGGGACAGAACTGTCGGAATGGCCGAATTTCAACCCAGGGCTTTGGTCCTGCGAGGATAAAACCGTCGCGACCGACCGCCGCGCCTCCTATTTTTGACGCCGTCTGATCTATGGGCGACTATCGCCCCTGCGGTCCGCATCTTCACGCTTTTCTTCCTTCCTTTAGGCCGCCCTGCCGGGGTTTGTTCGTTCGCGTGCCAGAGAGTTCGCCAGACCTGAAAACAGGCCCGCGAGCGGTGCCGTCCGTCATGGCGGCAGCGCGTGACGGGACGCGCCTCGCCTACGCTGTGCACGGGCAGGGCACGAACGGCGTCGTGCTCGTTCATTCGCTCGCTATGGACCGCCGGTTTTGGCAGCCGGTGGTCGAGCGGCTCACAAGCCATGTGCCGGTCCTGGTTTACGATTGCCGCGGCCACGGCGAAACGGACAAGCCGGCAGGCCCGTACACCGTCGAGCTTTTCGCGCGCGATCTTGCCGATCTGCTCGATCATGTCGGCTGGAGCTCGGCGCTCGTGGCCGGCGCCTCCATGGGCGGTTGCATCGCGCTCGCATTCGCGGCGGCCTATCCCGCGCGCACCGCTGCGCTCGGGCTGGTCGATACCACCGCCTGGTACGGCGCCGAGGCGCCGAAGCAGTGGGCCGAGCGCGGGTCGCGCGCGGCGACGGCGGGAATGGCGGCGCTGGTCGAGTTCCAGACGACGCGCTGCTTCGGCGACGAATTTCGCGCCCGACAGCCGCAGATCGTCCAGCACAGCGTCGAGGTGTTCCTGCGCAACGACGTGCAAGCTTATGTGGAGGCTTGCACCATGCTCGGCGCCGCCGATCTGCGCGGCGCCTTGCCTGCCATGACCATGCCCACCGCGATCGTCGTCGGCGAGGAGGACTATGCGACGCCGGTCGCCATGGCCGAGGCGATGCATCGCAGCATCAACGGCTCGACGCTCACGGTTCTCGAGGGCGCGCGTCACCTCACGCCGCTCGAAGCGCCCGACGCCATTGCCGAGGAGTTGATCGCGCTGCTGAAACGGGCGAAGGATCGGGTGGAGAAACCATGAAGTTCACTGGCGACATATCGGTGCCGGCGCCCCGCGACGCGGTATACGCGAAAGTGCGCGACGCGCGCTTCTTTGCATCCTGCGTCGAAGGTGTGCGGGATCTGAACGAAATCGATCCGGATCATTACACCGCGGTGCTCGACACCAAGGTCGCGTACCTCAAGTTCAAGTTCAACGTCGCGGTCGAAGTGACGCGGGCCGATCCACCGAACGAGATCGAAGCCAAGATCGAAGGCACGCCGCTCGGAATCGTCGGGCGGCTCACCGCGCGCTCGCTGACCCGGCTGGAAGAGGAAAACGGAGGCACCAAGATCAGCTATGAGATCGAGGCCGCGCTGACCGGCAAGCTGGGCAGCCTCGGTCAGCCGGTGCTGCGCTCCAAGGCCAAGGAATTGGAACGGCAATTCGCCGAACGCATGCGCGCGGCATTTGCGCCGGCAGAAGAAGTGAAAGGCTCAGCAACATGACCCCCTTCGAACTTGCTGAACCGGCCTCCCTGCGCGAAGCCATCGCGCTGCTCGATCCCGAAGATTCCACGGTGCGGCCGATCGCCGGCGGCACCGCCCTGATGCTGATGATGAAAGCCGGCGTATTCCGGCCGACGCGGCTCGTGAGCCTGCGCAAGCTGGGCGCACAATATTCGCGCATAGCGGCGGGACCCAATGGCACGCTCACCATCGGGGCGATGACGCCGCTGGCGGAGGTCGAGCGCTCCCCCGAGGTGGCGCGCGCCGCGCCGGTGATCCCCCACGCCATGCGGCGGCTCTCCAACATCCGCGTGCGCAATGTGGCGACCATCGGCGGCAACCTGGCGCACGGCGATCCGCATATGGATTTGCCGCCCGTGCTGATTGCGCTCGGCGCCGAGGTCGCGATCGTTGGGCCCGCAGGCGAGCGCACGATCGCAGTGGAAGACTTATTCGCCGGTTATTTCGAGACCGTGCTGGCAAAGAACGAACTGATCTGCGAGCTGCGCATCCCGGCGCAAGGCAAATCCCGCGCCGCGTATATGAAGGTGACCACCGGCTCGGCCGAGGATTGGCCCGCGCTCGGTGTCGCGGTCGCAGTGGTGGCCGAAGGCTCGTCGGTCAAGTCCGCGCGCATCGTCGTCAGCGCCGCGACCGAGAAGGCCATGCGTCTCAAGGGCGCGGAAGGCGTGCTCGCGGGCGCGACCATCGACGACAGCTGCCTCGCGCGCGCCGGCGATGCCGCGGCCGCGGAGGCCGAGTGCATTTCGGACGTGCGCGGTTCGGCCGCCTACAAACGTGAGCTGCTTCGCGTCTATGTGGGCCGCGCTGTGCGTCAAGCACTTAACGAACAAGCTCGCAACAGCAACGGAGCGAGGCGCTGATGGCAACCACCACCATGCAAGGCGGCGACGTTGCCGCGCGCGCCGGCGGTCAGGTCGGACGCTCGCCGCCGCGGCTCGAGGCCCGCGAAAAGGTCACCGGGCGCGCCGAATACACCCACACCATGCGGCTTCCCGGCATGCTGCACGGCAAGATCTTCCGCAGCACGGTCGCCCATGGCCGCATCAAGTCGATCGATACCAGCGCGGCCAAGCAGGTGCCCGGCGTCTATCGCGTCGTCACCTCGCAGGACGTGCGCAAGGTCATCCCGGAGCCTTATTACGGGCCGGCATTCCACGATCAGCCGATCCTGGCGATCGACAAGGTGCACTATGTCGGCGAGCCGGTTGCGGTCGTGCTTGCCGCCGATCCCCACATCGCCGAGGAGGCGGCGCAACTGATCGTCGCCGAATACGAAGAACTGCCGGCGATCTTCGACGAGGTCGAGGCCGCCGAGAACAAGATCCTGGTGCATCAGGAACTCAAGCCCGCTGGCACCTTCGCCGATCTCAAGCACCTCAAGGGCCGCAAAGGCACCAATATCGCGCTCGATTTCAAACTCAGGCGCGGCGATGTCGAGAAAGCCTTCGCCAATGCCGCCAAAGTCTTCGAGCATACCTTCCGCACGCAGAAGGTCCTCCATCTCGCGCTCGAGCCGTTCGCGTCGATCGGGGACTGGAAAGAGTCGGGCGTGACGATCTACAGCGCCTCGCAGGGCCCGTCCTTCGTGCGCACCGAAATCGCCCGACTGCTGGGCTGGCCCGAGAACCGTGTCCGCATCAAGGTGCCTTATCTCGGCGGCGGCTTCGGCGGCAAGCTCTACATCAAGCTCGAAGCGCTGGTGACCGCGCTCTCCATGATCGTGCGACGGCCGGTCAAGGTTGCGCTCACCATGGAGGAACAGTTCTATACCATCACCAAGCACCCCAGCACGTTCCGTATCAAGACCGGCGTCGACAAGACCGGCCGCATCACGGCGCGCAAGTGCGAGGTGTACTGGAACGGCGGCGCCTACGCCGATATCGGTCCGCGCGTGACGCAGAAGTCGGGCTTCACCGCCTCCGGCCCCTATGACATCGACAATGTCTGGATCGATTCCTACGCGCTCTACACCAATGTGCCGCCGGCGGGGGCGCTGCGCGGCTTCGGCATTCCCCAACTGGTGTGGGCCTATGAAAGCCACACCGACATGATCGCCCGTGCGCTCAAGGTGGACCCGCTCGAATTCCGCCGCAAGAACATCCTGCGCGAAGGCCGGCCGCACGCAACCGGCCAGATTTTGGAGAACGCCAAGCACGAGCGCGCACTCGAGCGCGTGGCAGAGCGGCTGAACTGGACCAAACCGTTCGACCGCGGCACCGGCACGCTGCGCCGCGGCCGCGGAGTCGCCGTCGCCATCAAGGCGGTGATCTCGCCTACCACCTCGGTCGCCAACGTCACCATCGCCGGCGACGGCAGTACCACGTTGTTTTGCGGCACCGTCGACATGGGCCAGGGTTCGGACACCGCCATGGCGCAAATGGTCGGCGAGGTGCTCAACATCCCGACCGAGAGCGTGAAGGTCGTGCAGCGCGATACCGACGTCACCCCCTACGACATGGGCACGCTCGGCTCGCGCTCGCTATTCCATATGGGCCACGCGGTACGGCTTGCGGCCGAGGAGGCACGTGACAAGATCAAAGCACTCGCGCGCGATGTCGGCGAGCCCGAGGGCAGCAACATTCCGCTCGTCGAGCTGTTCAAGAAGAAATACGGCATGCAGGCCGGCAATATCGTCGGCACCGGCGTCTACAAGCCGGACTACGTGCCACCCGATCCGGCGACCGGGCTTACGCCCAATGCGACGCCATTCTGGATGTGCGCCGCCGCCGGCGCCGAGGTCGAGGTCGACACCGAGACCGGCCAGGTCAAGATCGCGCGCCTCATCAACGTGGTCGACTGCGGCCGGCCGGTGAATCCAAAAATCGTCGAGACGCAGATTTCCGGCGCGTCGCTAATGCAGCTCGGCTTCACCCTGTTCGAGAAGATGCACCTCGACGCCGGCCAGGTCACCAACGCTTCGCTCGCCGACTACAAGATCCCGGGAATGCTCGACGTCCCCGCGGTGATGGAGAACGAGGCGGTCGACGCCCATCAATCGAACGGCCCATTCGGCGCCAAAGGCGTGGGCGAGACCGCCACGTTTTGCGTGTCGCCGGCGATCGCCAATGCCATCGCGGACGCCTGCGGCGTGAGGCTCACCGAGCTTCCGCTCAATGCCGAGGCCGTATTCCGCGCGTTGCGCGCCAACGCAGACAAGCCGCTTGGCGACGAATAGTCCGGGGCATCAATGATGACGCGCACGATCAATTTCACCCTCAACGGCGAGCCGGTCGCGGCCGAGATCGAGCCGCATCACAACCTGGTCGAGTTGCTGCAACGCGAATTCAATCTGCTGGGAGCGCGCGAAAGCTGCGGCCAGGGCATGTGCGGCTGCTGCACTGTGCTGGTCAACGGCACCGCCGTGTCCGGCTGCCTCTACCTGGCTGCCTTCGTCGACGGCGCCGACGTGGCCACGGTCGAAGCGCTTGCGAGCGGCGACACACTCAGCCCGGTGCAAGAAGCCTTCATCGAAGCCGGCGCCTTCCAATGCGGGTACTGTACGCCCGGCTTCGTACTGATGACGACGCAACTGCTCGACGCGCATCCCGACCCGGACGACGACCAGATCCGTCACTACCTTTCGGGCAACCTCTGCCGCTGCGCCGCCTATCCGGAAATCGTCAATGCGGCCAAGCTCGCTGCACGCAAGCGCAGGGCCGTCGCCCCGGGCTGAGGNGCGAAAAACAGGGAACGNCGCCTCATGGCAGACACCGTCGCGGATGCGTCACAACCATGGTACCGCAGCCTCAATGCCACCCAGTGGAAAACGCTGTTCGCTTCCAATCTCGGTTGGATGTTCGATGGCTATGAGACCTTTGCGCTCATCCTCACGGTCGGCGTAGCGCTTCACTCGCTGCTCGATCCTTCGCAATACCCGCAGATTCCCGCTTATGCCGGCACGGTCATCGCGATCACGTTGCTGGGCTGGGGCGTCGGCGGCCTGATCGGCGGCATCCTCGCGGACTATATCGGCCGCCGGCGGATGATGATCTATGCCATCCTCGCCTATTCGCTGCTCACCGGCCTCAGCGCGCTTGCCTGGGATTGGTGGTCGTTTGCAGCGCTGCGCTTCCTGGTCGGCGTTGCCATCGGCTCCGAGTGGTCGACCGGCGCATCCATGACTGCGGAGGTCTGGCCCAATCACGCCCGCGGCAAAGGTGCGGGATTGATGCAATGCGGCCTCGGCATCGGCTTCTTCCTCGCCTCGTTGGTCTGGCTGTTCGTGGGCGCGATGGGACCGGACGCGTGGCGCATCATGTTCCTGCTCGGCATCCTGCCGGCATTCGTTGCGCTGTGGATCCGCGTCGGGATTCCCGAATCCGGACTCTGGGAGCAAACCGACCAGCGGCGCCGTGCCGCGCTCGATCGGCAGCGGAGCGGCGCGCAGCTCGCCGAGCACGAGCAGAAGCTCACCCGCTTCACCGTGGTCGAACTGTTCGCCGACCCTGCACTTCGGCGCGTCACGATCATCGTCTTCCTGATGTCGCTGACGACGACGCTTGCATGGTGGGGCATTTCGACCTGGGTACCGCCTTACATCGCCTCGGTCGCAGCCAAGACCGGACTGCCGGCACAGCAATGGGCAAGCTACGCCGCTATGACGTACAACGCCGGCGCCATTCTGGGCTACGCGAGCTTCGGTTTCTTGGCTGATGCCTTCGGCCGCAAGCCGGTGGTCATCGTGTTCTTCGCCATGTCGCTCGTCCTCACGCCGGTCTTGTTCCTTTGGACCCACGATCTGACGCTGCTGCTCGTCGTCGCCGCCATCAACGGCTATTTCACCCTCGGGCAATACTCATGGATGCCGGTGTGGCTGCCGGAGCTGTTCCCGACACATATTCGCGCCACCGGCATGGCATTCACGTTCAACGCGCCACGCTTCGTCGCTTTCCTCGGTCCGTTGGTGGCGGGAACGCTGATCGCCGGCTTCGGCGGCTTCGGCTACGCCGCCACGATCGTGTCGTTGATCTACATCTTGGGGTTGGTCGCGGTGTGGTTCCTGCCGGAAACGAACGGCAGGCCGCTGCCAACCTAGTGTCCCAATTCCGAAGTTCGCATCATTGTGCGCACCCTTGTTTGCGAACTTCGGAATCGAAGGATACTAGCAACTTATTGAGCTAGTGTGGCTTTGGTTCAGAACTCCGCATTTAGGACTCGCCGTGAGAGTGCTGCGGACTTCTGAAACCGCCACACTGGTTCAAACCCAGTCCGGCGATTGCGATATAAGTGCCGGATAAGGAACCTCCGGCATGAGCGCTGGTCCCACGCATGTCGAAACCGACGTCCTGATCATCGGATCGGGCGGCGCCGGCATGTATGCGGCGATCGAAGCCGCGCGTGCGGGCTGCAGCGTATTGCTCGCCGACCGCAGCCTGATCGGCCGCGGCGGCGCCACCGTGATGGCGCAAATGACCGTCGCCGTCGCGCTCGGTTCGGAGACGCCGGACCATTGGAACTTTCACTACAACGACACGCTCCAAGCGGGCCGCGGCCTGTGCGACGAACGCCTTGCACAGCTCCTGTGCGAGGAGGGCCCCGCCTGCATCCGTGAGATGGAGGAGTGGGGCATCGGGTGGGCGCGCAAGGACGGCCGCATCACCCAGGCCTTCGCCCCCGGCCATGACCGCCCGCGCTGCGTCTATGTCGACTTTCTCAACACCGGCCCGGCGGTGTCGAAAACGCTGCGCGGCGCGGTCACGCGCCGCAAAGGCATCCGCAAGGCCGGCGACCTTGTGATTGTCGATCTCGTGCGCGACGGCGGCGAAATCACCGGCGCCGTGGCGTGGCATATTTCGACCGGCGCCACCGTCACCATCGCCGCCAAGGCGACGATCGTCGCAACCGGTGGGCTAACCCGGCTCTACCGCCGCAACAGTGCCTCCGCCAACATGGGTGGCGACGGCTATGCGCTGGCGTTGCGCGCAGGCGCGCCGCTGGTCGACATGGAATTCGTGCAGTTCTTTCCGATCGGTCACCTTGCGCCACGGCTGATCGGCATGGATCCGATCATGTGGGACCCCTTCCGCTACAAGCTCGGCGGCCGGCTGCTCAACAGCGAGGGCGAGGAGTTCACCGCGCGCTATGGCGTGAACGAGGAGGGGCGCTATGTCACCACCCGCGACGTCGCGACCTACGCCATCGTCAAGGAGGTGGAGGCGGGACGCGGCTCGCCGCACGGCGGCGCATATCTCAGCTTCGCGCATTGCTCGGAGGCCGCGCTTCGCCAGGCGTTCGGTCCGGTGATCGACCGGCTTGCGAAGAACCAGATCGACCTCACCAAAATGCCGATCGAGGTCGCGCCGATCGCCCATTATCACATGGGCGGCGTGCTAGCCGACGAACGTATGGCGACCGAAGTGCCGGGCCTCTTCGTGGCGGGCGAGGCAGTCGGCGGTGCCAACGGTGCCAACCGGTTGTCCGGCAACGCCATCACCGAAGCGCTGGTGTTCGGCCGCTGCGCCGGGCGCAGCGCGGCCGAACGGGTCAAGCACATGCACACGCATTCGTTCGGCGCGGATGCGGCGCGCCGAACGCTTGACGTTGTCGCCGTCTCCGGTGAAGGCAACGACCTCAACACCGCGGCCATGATCGAGCGCCTGCAGGCCACCATGGCGGATGACGTCGGCCCGCTACGCACTGAAGCCAAGCTCAAGCGCGCCCTCCTGGCGATCGACGAGCTGACCCGCGAGCTCGGCGAGCGCCCGATGGGCGACAACAAGCCGTTCGACCTGCGCCGGCTCGAATGGTTCGACCTGCGCAACATGCTGCTGGTCGCGCGCACCGTGACAATGTCGGCGCTCGCGCGCGGCGAGAGCCGCGGCGCCCACCAGCGCGAGGATCTGCCCGTGATGCTGCCGCAATGGCGTCTGAACCAGGTGGCACGGCTGGATTCGAGCGGCTTGGCGCTCACGCCGATACCTGTCGTTACGCAGGCGGCGGCACAATGAACAAGTATCGACGCGCTGCACCCTCGTGTGACGGAAACAGATGACCTCGATCGCAAAGTTGAAAATCTGGCGCGGCGACAGCGCCGATGCCGGGCGATGGGAACACTACGAAGTCCCGTTCGAGCCCGGGCAGTCCGTGCTCGATGCTTTGCGCTGGATCCGGACGACCCGTGATCCGAGCCTCGCCATCCGGTTCTCCTGCATCAACGCCAACGCCTGCAAGGAATGCATGATCGAACTCGACGGCACGACGGTTTATGCCTGCACTGCCCGTCTCGCTGCGCGCGAAATGACGCTCACACCCTTGTCCAACAAGCGGCTCGTGCGCGACCTCGTCACCGAGATCGGTCCGCCGGCGGAACGGTTCGTGCCATGACGACTCTCCTAGCCGTTCGCTGAGGAGAGCGGAACACGCGCGGCGCGCAAGAACGATTTGACCGACCCGAGAACCGAGCCCTACTCTCCGCCATCCCTGCGAGGCCTGAAGATGTTCCAAACCCGGAAAGAACACATGTCCGTTCAACACAGCCCGACCGCTTTCGGCGATCTCCGCGGCTGGATCGAGGCGCTCGCAGCCCATGGCGAGTTGCAGGAAATCGACGCCGAGGTCGATTGGAACATCGAGCTCGGCACCATCATGCGGCTGGCGCAAGGTCCCGGCACCGGCAAGGCGCTCCTGTTCAACAACATCAAGGACTACAACACGCCGGCGAGCCGTTGCCGCCGCATCTTCGGCTCCGCGCTCAACAACTACCGGCGCATTGCGATGATGCTGGGACTGCCGCCCGACACGCATCCGCGCGAGCTGGTCAAGATCGGCCGCACGGCGCTCACCGGCAGTATTCCTCCGAAGATCGTCGCTACCGGGCCGGTGAAAGAGATCATCGTCACGGGCAAGGATATCGATCTCTCCGACCTTCCTTCGCCCTATTGGAACAGGCTCGATGGCGGACGCTATCTCCTCACTTACGGGGGCTGCGTCACCAAGGACCCCGAGACCGGGATCATGAATGTCGGCATTTATCGCGGAATGGTGGCTAGCCGCGATCAGATTCCGATCCTGATGTGGCGCGCGCAACATATCGGGCACCATTTCACGGCCTGGCAGAACGGCGGCAAGGCCGAGATGCCGATCGCCGTGGCGATCGGCTGGGAGCCGTCGCTCGGTTTCTGCGCGGGATCGCCCGTGCCCAAGGGCGTGTGCGAGTACGACGTGATGGGCGCCATTCGCGGCGCGCCGGTCGAACTGGTGAAATGCGAGACCGTTGACCTCTATGTCCCGGCAACGGCCGAGATCGTGATCGAAGGTTATCTCGGGCTCGATCCCAAGACCTACATGATGGAAGGCCCCTATGCCGAGTTCACCGGCTACCTCGCCGGCGACCGCTCGCCCAAGCCGACCATCCGCGTCACTGCCATCACCCACCGCAACGACCCGATCCTGCGCGGCACCATCGAAGGTTCGATGCCCGGAAGTTATTCGGAGAACGCTGTGTGCTCATCGATCATGCGCGCTGCCACCGCATGGAACGTGCTCGACCGCGCCGGCGTGCCGGGGATCACCGATGTGTGGTGCCCACCGGTGCAAGCCGGCATCAATCTGCTCATTCAAATGAAGCAAAGCTATCGCGGACAAGCCAAGCAGGCCGCCAACGCGGTGTGGGGCTCGTCGGCCGCGCATGTGCGCTACAAGCACATTACGGTGGTCGACGAAGACATCGATATCCACGACTACGCCGCGGTCGACTGGGCGGTCGCCTATCGCGTGAATGCCGGCGAGGACGACGTCGTCATCATGCCATCGACGTTTGGCGCGGGACTGGACCCGTCCACGCGCCGGCGCGACCGCAATCCGGACCTGTTCGGCACCGGCAAATGGAACCGGATGTTGATCGATGCCACCATCAACCTCGATTATGACCCCGATCCGGAGCTGGGCGGCGCCCGCTTCCCGCCGACCGTCTGGCCGGAGAAGGGCGACATCGAAAAGGCCTATGCCCGCTGGACCGAGCTCGGCCTCGGCAAGCCGAAAGGCTCAACCTAAGGCATGATCCCGAAAAGTTGCAGACTTTTCGGATAAGATCATGCAACCGAATAAAATTCAGAGCGAAATCGTGATTTCAATTTGAAGCGATTTCGCTCTGAAGCGATTTCATCCTATTTGTTCGCAAAGATCGCCTCCAGCGCCGGATGCCCTTGCGCCGCAAGCTGGTCGAGCTGCAGGTTGCACCATCGGTAGGCCGCCTCGTAGACCTCGGTGTGGCGATCGAAGTCGATGAAGCTCGAACCCGGGAATGGTGGCGGCGCGAGCACGAGGTCCAGAGGCTCGATTGGAAGCAGGTCCGGATTCTGGTGAATGCCGAAGCAACGTCGGAGAACGGCAATCGGCCCTGGCACCCGCGGCAGCGTCCCGCGCGCGAACGGATTCAGCATTCTGGTGACCAGCTGGCGACGGCCGGGAATGCTTTCATACTTCACGGTGTAGGGCTCGACCGGGGTCACGCCGAAATGCACCACCAGGTTGGGGCCGCTCTTGATGGCCTTCATTGGAGCCAGCGGGATATTGTCGACGACGCCGCCGTCTACCAGCATTCGCCCGTCGTCGGTAAACATGGGCGGCAGGACCGCCGGGATCGAGCCGGACGCGCGCACCGCCTTCCAGAGCTCCCCGCGGCGCATGACATAAAGACTCTGGCCGGCGCGGTCGACGTCGGTGGCGACCGCGAAATAAGGAATCCATACGTCTTCGATCTGCGCCCCCCGGCATTGTCGCTGCAATGCCTTGTCGAATTCGACGTGGTCGAGCAGCGCATAACGGGGAAACGTGCGTCGCTTGAACCCGCGGCTAGAGACGAAGATATCCTTCAGCGCGAGATCGAGTTCTGCGGGCGTTAGAAGCAAAGCAAAGCCCGCGAGCACCGCCGCGCCGACGCTCGCGCCCCCCAATATGTCGAATTTCGCGCCGCGCTCCTGAAACGCCTTGAAGATGCCGACATGCGCGGGGCCGAATCCGCCGCCGCCACCTGCCACGAAACCCACCGCTCGTCCGGTCAGAAAGCGATAAAGCCGCATGAAATCTTGGTCGTCTTCGAGCGAGACATGATGGCTCATCGTGACGTCGCGATCGCGCAGCCATTCGGCAGTGCCGGTCGTATACGACACCCGACGATCGTGAATGCGTACGAACCTCCGGCGGTTTGCGGGATGGACGGCGAGGGCGATGTCCTCGACCCGATTCAAGCCGGCAGCAGCCGCGCCGTACGCGACCAGCACGACCTGGTCCGCTTGTCGAATCGCCGTGCGCGTCCAGTCGGTGGGCTCCTCGTCCGCCAGATAGACGACCAGCTCGTATTCACTTTCGATCGCATTCAGCCAATTGAGGACCGTCGGGTCGTCCAACTGCAGACCTGGAAAGCGCTCTTTGAGGTCCGCGTGGCTGAGAAAAAGACACCGTCCCGAGCTCGCAAAGGCGCTGCGCAGGCGATGAAAGAACGCGGCCGGAACGCCGCCGTGCCCGGCTGTGACGATGGTGACCGTGCGCGCCGCCGCGACGCGGGTGCTGCCCGTGATGCGGGCGGTGGTCTCGGCAAGCCGGCGTGCCATGGCGGCCAGCAGTTGGTCGTAGATGGCGGGCACGCGACGCGCCACGTCCTCGAACGAGGCGCGATCGAGTTCGAGCACGACCGAGTCGCGCACCGCAACGACGGTGGCGGTACGTAATCCTCCCGCGAAAAAGGCGATTTCGCCGATCGGCTGGCCGACCCCGATTTCGGCCAGAGGCAACGGCAGTTCTTCGAGCCGAACCTCGAATCGGCCGGACACCACCACGAACACGGCATCGGCCGGCGTGTTCTGCAACACCAGCGTTTCGCCCCTGAGTAGACGGCGAATCCTGGCGCGCGACCAGATCTCCGCCTGCTGACCGGCCGACAGTTCGCCGAAGGCGGTCGAAGGCGTCGCTACGTTCGGCACCACGGAATTCAATGACGTCATGACTTTCGTCTCGTCAGCGCGACCATTATGCGCCAACAGCGAGCGCCCAATCGGAGGATAGCCTTTGATAAACGCAAGCCGGACTAACGAGCGATAATTCAGGGCAGGGTACTGGACGTCTCTCCCGGTATTGAAGGGAAGTAGAGACCGGATGCTATTTGGCCTGCTGCTCCGCGGTCGGCGCGGCCGGCGTCTGTGACGGTTGTTTTGAAGGCGCCTCGCTCTTCGACTCCGTCGGGCGTATCACCCGGGCAAGGAGCGACTCGATATCCTGCAAGCTCAGCGGCCACAACGAGCGCGGGGGCTCCGGTGCGGCGGCGGCCGGTTTCGACGAGCCAGCGGATGCAGTCGATGCACCGGCAGATGAATCAGCAGAGGGCATCTTCTCGGTCGGTTTCGTCAGCGCGGCAGCGGGCGTTTTCTCCAACGGCACCGCGGGTGCCGCGGCTGTCGTTTCCCTGGACGGGGTACCGCCGTCATTGGGCGCCGGCGCGCTCGTGCTCTGTGCCGGCGGCGTATCCATGTTGCCGAGAATGAGTGGCAACCCGTCTTTGGCGCTGCCGATGATCACGACCTTTGAATTCGTGGATTGCGAAAGCTGAAGCGTCGCCTCGATGCCGCGCCATCGCAGGTACGAATCCGAAATCCCTTGGCTGACGATCTGCTGGAACTCGCGTATGCCTTCGGCCTCGATCTTCTTGCGCTCCGACTCGCGTTTCTCGCGTTCGACGCGGAACTTGTATTCCTCCGAAATGTAGTACTGCTCGGTCTTGCGGTTGATGGCGTTGACCACGAGCGGCGGCAACTCGATGCCATGCACCAGCGTGTCGTAGAGGATGACGGTGTCCCGCAGGGAAACGCGATATGGTGCATCGCCTTCGCGTTCCATCATCTTCTCGCTCAACCTGTCCTCCGCGAGGCTGCGGATCTTATCTTGAATCTCCTGGCGCGCCGTCGAATAGACCTGCTCGGCGGTGTACTGAGCCATGACCTCGCGCGTCAGGCTGCCGATCCCGGGCCGCGCCAGCAACTGCAGGTTCTCTCGGCCGATCACTTGGTGGATCACGGGTACGGCGTCGCGCTGCAGCCGAAATCGGATAATGAGGGTTGCACCCAGACTCACGCCGTCGCTGGAGATCGCGTTGTAGGTGTCCGTGATGGATTGCAGCCGCAGATCGTACAGAAATACCTCGTTCCACGGCCAAACGAGGTGGAGACCCTCGTCCTTGAGCTGGCGTGGATCGAGCACGGTGCCGCCGCCGAAGCGTTTCCAGAGCACGCCGACATGGCCGCTCGGAACCGTCACCGCCACGTGAGGGAAGAGCACGACGCCCACGAGCGTCAGGACCATCAGGTAGATCACGAAACTCGGCAGATGGCGGTCGATAAATCGCCGCCATCTGGATCGTGTCGGGGGCGGGTTCCCGTCTACCGACCACAGATACGCTTTCATAGCCGTTCTCCACGCGGAGCCGCCCGCAGGGGGACATTCATCCATTTCTGGGGTGATTTCAATCCAGCGGCCCGATCCCACGATGACATCTCAGAGAGCGGAAACACCCAGGGCGGCGGCCTCGCTAGCGCTCGGGGCTTGCCCGCTCATGCCGCGGAAGTTCCTGCCGACCGTTTAGAGTAAGCGTGGTTCATCGGTTCGGCGCGGCGAAACGACACCGTTCGGCCGACGAGAAGCCGCGGCAAAAGCCCTGCTTCCATCCGCGCGTCAATTCGATAAAGTCGCCCGCCCGCTTTCCTGGCCACACGGAGACCATGCCGATGACCGAACAAGCCGTCACCTTTCCGTCCGCCGGACTTAGACTGTCGGGCGTCGTGCATGTCCCGAACGGGATGCGGCCGGGCGAGCGGCGCGCCGCCTTCATCGTGCTGCATGGTTTCGGCAGCAACAAGACCTCGTCGAATACGATGCAACCCACCAAGGTGCTCGGCGAGCTCGGCTATGTCGTGTTTCGTTTCGATATGCGCGGTTGTGGCGAGAGCGAAGGTGAATTCGGCCGCGTGATCTGCCTGGAGCAGGTCGAGGACACGCGCAGCGCGCTGTCCTTCCTTGCCGACCATCCGGCGGTCGACCCGGAGCGGATCGGCGTCATCGGTTCGAGCTTCGGCGGCGCGGTCGCCGTCTACACCGGCGGGGTCGATGAGCGCGTCGCCGCCGTCGTTTCCAACGGCGGGTGGGGCGACGGCGAGCGCAAGTTTCGCGGCCAGCACAAGAGCACGGAAGAATGGGGGCGCTTCACCAACATGCTCAAAGAGGGCCGGGAGCATCGCGCCAAGACCGGCAAGTCGCTGATGGTGCCGCGCTACGACATCGTGCCGATCCCTCCGCACCTGCGCAACAATCTCGCCAGCAATTCGATTCACTCGTTCCCGGCGGAGACGGCGCAGAGCATGTTCGACTTCCGCGCCGACGATGTGGTCGGGGGCATTGCGCCGCGGCCGCTCCTGCTGCTGCATGCAGCGAACGATTCGGTGACGCCCACCGAACAGTCGATCGAGCTGTTCAAGCGCGCGGGCCAGCCGACTGAGCTGCACCTCATCAGCGATGCCGACCATTTCATGTTCGGCGAGGGCAACACCCGCATCTGGAACCTGCTGCGCGGCTGGCTCGGCGACTACTTCCCGGCGCTGGCCCCCGCCGCGAAGAAAGTGGCCACCGGCGCCGGCCATTGAGGACGCTGCCGGCGACGGCCTTCGCCCGGATCACGCGGTGACCACGCCCGGCTGTTAGTTGGAGGAGGATTATCCGTGCGATCGGCCCTCGTCATTGTGCTCGCGTTGGCCCTTCTCACGCCGAGCCACAATGCCGGGTGCGCCGACGCGGCACTGATCGAGGCCGCGAAGAAAGAAGGCAAGGTCGTCTGGTACACAACGCTGATCGTGAACCAGGCGATCCGTCCGCTGAAGGCGGCGTTCGAGAAGAAATACCCCGGCATCGAGCTGCAATACGCGCGCGCCGACGAGACCCCGACAGCCGCGAAGATCCTCGAAGAAGGGGTGGCCGGCCGCGTGCAGGCCGACATCTTCGACGGCATCACCAACATGATCCCGCTCAAGCGCGCGCGGCTGCTGGCCCCCTACGTGCCCGCCGCCGCCAGTCAGTATCCGCCCGAGCTCAAGGACCCGGAAGGTTATTGGAACGCGCTCCTGCTCTACGTCTTCACGCCGGGGATCAACACCACGCTGGTGCCGAAGGAGCGCGCGCCGCAGACCTACCAGGACCTGCTCGATCCGCAATGGAAGGGGAAGATGGCCTGGAACCCGAGCTCGATCGCGGGCGCCATCGGCTTCGTCGGCAACATTCTCACCAGCATGGGCGAAGCGCGCGGCACCGACTACTTGAAGGCGCTTGCCCGGCAAAAGGTCGTCAACGTCGAAGCCTCCGCGCGCGCCATCCTCGATCAGGTCATCGCCGGCGAGTACGCCATCGGGCTGATGTCGTTCAACCATCATACCGTGATCAGCGCGCAGAAGGGTGCGCCGTCCGATTGGCTCAAACTCGAACCGGTCCCCGTTGCGCTCGATGCCGCCGGCATCCTCAAGGATGCGCCGCACCCGAACGCGGCGCGGCTGTTGATCGAGTTCTTGACATCCGAAGACGGACAACGGGCATTGCAGAAAGCCGATTATCTGCCGGCCATGACCAGCGTGCCGGCCATGAAGCCAGGCCTGCGTCCGGAGGACGGCGCCTTCAAGGCGACGTTCTTTCGGCCGGACGAGACCTACGATCGCATTCCCCGCTGGCTGCAAGTCGTCAACGACCTGTTCAAGTCCTGACGGAGGGCCGGTTGATGCTGCCAGCCTTGGCCCGCTTCAAGTGCATCGCTCTGCTTTAGCGCGAAATCGCTACGCTGCATCGGACCGGGCGAAGAAGAAACATAAAGGGGGCCGAATTGAATCTCGACGCGTCCAAGGAGAAGGTCGCGGCACTCACCGCACCGCGCAACGTCGTTCTGGTCGGCGCTAGCGACCGGCCGGGGAGCTGGGCCGCGCGCGTCTGGCACAATCTAAATCGCTACGAATTTCCCGGACCGATCTATCTGATCAATCCACGCCGGAGCGAGATCTGGGACCAGCCCTGCTATCCCGATTTCCAGGCGCTACCACAGGCTCCGGACCATATGGTCGTGCTGGTGCCAGCGGCCGGCGTCATCGACACGCTTCAGCGCGGCGCCGCCGCCGGCGCCCGCAGCGCCACGGTTTTTTCCGCTGGCTTCGGCGAGGGCTTCGACCCCAAGGCCGCGGCGCTCGGACGCGAGCTCACCGCCGTGATCGCGCAGACCGGGCTCGGCGTGTCGGGCCCGAACTGCATGGGCAATGTCTGCGCCAAGAGTCGCCTGGTCACGTTGACCGAGGACCGTCCGCTGGCGGTGCAGCCGGGCCCGGTCGCGCTCGTCGGCCAGAGCGGCGGCATGATGATCTTCACCAACCAGGCGCTGCAGGAGCGCGGCATCTGGCCGGAATATCTGATCACCAGCGGAAACGAGGCCGGGCTCTCGATCGCCGACTACATCGCCTTCTTCGCCGACCAGCCCGAGCTCAAGGTGATCATCATCTATGTCGAGGCGATCTCGCAGCTGGCAAAATTCAAGGCCGCCTGCCGGATGGCTCGCGCCGCGAACAAATCGATCGTCGCGGTCAAGCTCGGCCAATCCGAAGGCGGGCGCAGCGCCGCAATGGCGCATACCGGCTCGCTCGCGGGCAGCGTCGAGGCGTTCGATGCGGTCGCTGGCGAGGTGGGCGTCATCCGCGCCGACACCCTCGACGACGCGGTCGAGATCACCGAGCTGCTCGCGCATACCGGCGCCCCGCCCGGTCGCCGGCTCGGCGCCGTGACGCTCTCCGGCGCCTATCGCGGTCTCCTTCTCGATTCGGCGGACCGAAACGGACTGGAATTTCCCGCGCTCGCGCCGGCGACGACCGAGCGGCTCAACGCCGTGCTCACGGTCGGATCGCTGGTCTCCAATCCGATCGACGGCGGTTACGGGGTGCTGAGCAGCGCCGACAACTTCATGGCCAGCATCGACGCGCTGCAGGCGGACCCGAATGTGGACATGGTGCTGGTGCAGGAGGGGCTGCCGCGGGCGCCCGGCTCCGATCGCACCGAGCACTACATTCGCCTCGCCGACGACTACGCCGCGACCAGGGCGACGAAACCGATCGCGTTCGTCACGCCGATTTCCCATGGCCAGACCGACTACAGTCGTGCGGTGCGCGCCAAAGCTGGCCACGTATCATTTCTGCAGGAGGCCTATAAGGCCTTGCGCGCGATCGCGAGCGTGGCGCGCCGCGACGAGCGCGCGCGCTTGGCGCGTGGTTCGCCGGTGGAAGCGCACGCGCAGGCGCCGGAACGCCATGCGCTGATCGAGCGTTTGCGCGTGCGCGCGACGGCAAAACCGCTCGCGCTCGACGAAATTCAATCCAAAGAGGTACTGCGCGCCTATGGCATCGCGACCCCGGTGGAAGCGCTGGTGACCTCGCGGGCGGCCGCGATCGAAGCTGCCGAGCGGATCGGCTATCCGGTCGTGCTCAAGGCGGTCTCCGCCGAACTCGTCCACAAGTCCGACGTGGGAGCGGTGGCGCTCGATCTCGCCACTCCCGAGCAGTTGGCGGCGGCCTATGACCGCATGGCGCAGCAACTGCAACAGCATCGCCTCGCCGGCATGCTGGTATGCCGGCAGATCCGTGGTGGAATGGAGCTCGTGCTCGGCCTTCACCGCGATCCCGAAATGGGCTTGGTGGTGATGGCCGGCAGCGGCGGCGTGCTGCTCGAGCTCATCAAGGACGTGACGTTCTGCGCGCCGCCGGTGAGCCCGGAGAAGGCGCGCGACATGTTCGCCCGCATGCGCGGCGCCAAGCTGCTTGCGGGTTATCGCGGGGCGCCCTCACTCGACGCGGATGCGCTCGCCGATGCGCTGGTCGCGCTCGGCCGCCTCGCCGTCGAGCTCGAAGACGTCGTGCAGGCCGTCGACATCAATCCGTTCGTCGCCCTGCCGCAGGGTGGATTAGCGCTCGATGCCCTGATCGTGCTGCAGCGGCAGGCGTCCGTGGATCCGTCGCCGTCATCCTGAGAGGGTGACGGACTGAAGTAGGAGTCGGTGTATAGTAGCGACGCCAAGCCTCCAAGAACGCGGATCGGACAGGGAGACGCGACCCATGCAACGCAACGGACGGGTGAATTCCGGCGACGTATCGATTTTCTACCGCGCCTTCGGCACGCGCGGCCAAACGCCCATTCTGCTCATGCATGGCGCCAACTACTTCGACTCCTACGACTGGATCGGCGTCGCCGAAGCGCTCGCCACCGACCGCGAAGTCGCGAGCTACGACAAACGCGGCTTCGGCGAATCCGGCTGGAGCCCGAGCAAGGACTACTCGGTCGATGCCAATATGGGCGATACCCTCGCGGTCATCGGCGAGCTGAAATGGGAGCGGCCGATCGTGGTGGGGCACTCGGCTTCGGGCCGGCTGTCCATTTCCCTCGCCGCCCATTTTCCGGACAAGCTCGCCCGCCTCATCATCGTCGACAGCGGCATGGCGCGCGAGGAAGGCAGCGGCGGACGGCCCACGATCGGCAATCCACCCTTGGTGTTCGAATCGGTCGACGCGGCCATGGCGCATTTTGCCAAGCTCGCCAATCCGCCGCGCATCTCGCACGATCGCGCGCGCGCGCAAGCGGCACTGGTCAAGGTCGACAACGGCTACATGCTCAAGCGCGATCCCGACTTCCAGAACACCAAGCCGCAAGGCGAAGGCGCGAATTTGCCCCAGCGCGCCGGCCGCGACGTCTGGCAGGACCTCGCCGCGGTCAAGTGTCCGACCATGATCGTGCGCGGGCTGCGTTCGGACCGCTACACGCCCGAGATCCTGGCCCGCATCAACCGCGATTACCCGAACATCGAATGGGCGACGGTCAATTCGCAGCATGATGTGGCCGATCAGGCGTCGCAGGAATTGGTCGCGGCCGTCCGCAAGTTCAGCGCCAGCGCATGAGCCTCCCCGTCATGGCGGTCGCAACGGGGCGTCGACAGCCGCGATAACGAATCCGGCCCGGCGAAACCGGGGATCGGCCATGCGCGGCGCGGAACGAGCGCCACCGAGTGGGTTATTGGTCCGACGCGGGCGTCGTGCTAGGCACCGTCATTCATCCGGTTTCTGACTCCAGCACACGGCAGCTTCGGTGGTAGACAAAGCACAAGACAAACAAAAAGAGATCACGTTCTTCGATCGCCATGCCGCCGCGGACGACTATGACGTGTTCGCGCCCCAGGCGAGCGAGCGCCTGGTCGACGCGTTCGTGCGACTCACGGGGCTGCGGCCCGGCGCGCGCGTGGCCGATCTCGGCTGCGGGTCTGGCACCTTCACCGCCTTGCTTGCGCGCGCAGGCTACGACTGCGTGGGCCTCGACATCAGTGCCAAATTGATCGCGGTCGGACGGCGCAAGCATCCCGATATCGAATTCCTCGAAGGCGATATCGAGCAGCTGCCGTTTCCGGATACCAGCTTCGACGGCGTGCTCCTGAGCGGGGTGGTGCATCACTTTCCCGACCCGGCGCGCTGCGCGGCCGAGGTCTTTCGCGTGCTGCGTCCGCGCGGACGTTTCGTCGCCTTCGATCCCAACCGCATGAACCCGTTCATGTGGCTTTACCGCGACCGCGCGTCGCCGTTCTACAGCTCGCTCGGCGTGACCGAAAACGAGCGGCCCGTGCTCGCGCGCGAGGTCGCCGCCGTGTTCGAGCGCACGGGCTTCACCGTGTCCTCGCACTATATCTCCGGCCTCGCCTATCGCTACGTGGCGTCACAGCGGGCGCAACTGTTGCTGCCGGTCTACAACTTCATCGACGCGGTCGTGTTCGGCTTCGGCTTCATGGAGCGGCTGCGCCCGTTCGTGCTGACCGTCGGGACAAAACGGTGACGATGCGTCTCGAAGCATCGTTCACGAGCGCAATGCGCTAATGCAGCCCGAGCTCGATATCGTCATTCCGGTCTATAACGAAGGCCGCAACATCGTCGCGACCCTTGCCGGCCTGGCGCACGGCGTTACCACGCCGGCGCGCGTGCTGATCTGCTACGACCACGCCGACGACGATACGTTGCCGGCGATCAAGAGCCATCCGCAGGCCCATTCCGGTCTGCCCGTCGTCTTCATACGCAACGCCGGACACGGTGCCCACAGCGCGGTGATGACCGGCTTTGCCACCAGCACGGCGCCTTTCGTCCTGATGTATCCCGCCGACGACCATACCAATGCACCGATGCTCGACGCCATGGTGGCGCTGGCGCGCGGCGGATGCGACATCGTCTGCGCCAGCCGCTTCATGCCGGGCGGTGCCATGGTCGGCTGCCCGCCCCTCAAGGCGGCGCTGGTGCGCACCGCCAACTTCACGCTGCGGCATCTGGCGCGACTTCCCTCCACCGACGCCAGCAACGGCTTTCGCATGTTCTCGCGCCGCGTGATCGAGCGCATCGCGGTCGAGTCAGACCAGGGTTTTTGCTACAGCATCGAGCTCTTGGTGAAGGCCCACCGGCTGGGTTGGACGATTGGGGAGGTGCCGGTGCGCTGGTTCGAGCGCCAGCACGGCGCCAGCCGCTTTCGGGTTCTCAAGTGGCTTCCGGCCTATCTACGCTGGTATGGCTACGCTTTCGCCACGACCTTTCTGCGTCGCCCACCGGAGACGGTCACCCTGAAGGAACACGGCACATAAGGACCGGTCAGCGATGAAATGGCCACGCATACGCTCCCGCCGTACGACGACGGTGTCGCCGTGGATGAGCATCGTCGCGCGTGAGGTCGAATTTTCCCGCGGTGAGGCACCGCAGATCTATCACGCGGTCGACCAAGCCGATTATATCTCGATTGTCGCGCTGACCCGCGGCGGGAAGATTCCGATCGTACGGCAATACCGGCCCGCACTCGAGGCCTTCTCCTGGGAGCTTCCGGCGGGCCTGCTCGATCCCGGAGAAAGTCCAGCCGAGGCCTGTCGGCGCGAGTTGCTCGAAGAGACCGGATTGACCGCGCGCGAGATCCATCCCTTGGGTGAAAACTCGCCTTGCACCGGACGTCTCGACAATCGCATTCACAGCTTCTTCGTCGCGGCCGGCGAACCGATCAAAGGATTCAAGCCGGAAGCGGGCATCACCGTGAAGCTGGTATCGCCCGCCGAGGTCGTCCGCCTGATCACGAGCGGCCGCTTCGACTCCCAACTCCACCTCGGCGCCCTGCTGCTCGCGGAGCTCCACGGCTTTCTGGCCTTGCCGCGAAAAGGTGTGAAGCGACGGACGGCGCGCAAAACCGCGCACGTGCCGCGCTAGCGAGCCGACCGCGTTTGCAGCGCGTGCGATGCCGCTCACGCGATCGCACGCGCGATCCGGTCAAGACCGCGCGCAAGCGCAATGCTGGCGGTATTCTTTGCGACGCGCTGACTGAAATCCGGAAATCGCCGGCGGAAAATGTCGTTTCCTTCGCCGTGCACCCAAGCCGCCACGACCAGGAGCGTAAGCAACCAAGTCAAATAATAGTAGCGGCCGGCGCTGGCGTAGAACAGCCCGACAGCTTGCTGCACCAGCGTCGCCCCTGCGGTCAGGCGCAGCCACGGCTCCGCCCGTCGCCACAGCGCCATGCGCACCAAGACGACGATCGCAGCCGCATGGAGCGGCGCCGTGGCAAGCGCTTCAGACGGGCCGGAAAGCCAGCCGCCGATCTGCCGCAACGCCCGCGTCACATGTTCGCCCGCGAGATCGACATGGAGGAGCTCGCTGAGCGCGGCGAGATAGGCCGCGGGCGGCATCGCCAGCAGGACGGGGTGCGCGGCGGTTGCGGTGAACAGGGCCAACGCGCCTCCGTAGACCCAGTTGTGTAGGGCCATGCCGAACACCGGAAGAAATCCGATGCACAGCCCGGCGACGCGCCGGTAGTGCCGCTGCCATAGCGCCGCCAAGCCGGCGCCGGCGAGCAGAATTCCCGCCGCCGGCGCGATGTTGGGCCGTACGAACAACGCCAGCGCGAACAACAGGCCGGCGCCGGCAGCACCGGCGAAGCGATTGCGCGGTCCGGCGACGGTGCGACCCACCAGGAGCACGAAACCTGCGAGAAAGAACACGTAGGCGGCGGGATCCGCAAAACCGCGCGCCGCCCACTTGATGTACTGCACGAGGCTCGAGCCGAACACCACGCCGATCGGCACGGCGGCAAACACCAGTGTCAGCGCCAGTGCCCAGCGCAACGGCAGAAAACGCCTGAACGTGGCGAAGACGAGGAACGGCAGCAGCAGGATGAGCGCGAGGTAACCGAGATAGCTCTCGCCGAAGATCAGGTGTTCAACCGCGCGCAGGTAGCGCATCCCCGGCGTGAAGTAGAACACCGGCTCGGAGCCTTCGAGCGCGCCGGCGATATCGCCGGCGATAAGCTGCTGAAGCATGACGCGCGCATATCCGTCATAGACCAGTCCGTCGTCGCCACTGTCGAACGGGCGCACCCCGCCGAGGAAGCTCGCGTCGTTGAAGAACACCATGGTCAGCGTGATCGCCACGAGCGCAAACGGCGGCACCAGGCGGCCCGCGCGCACCCTCACCAGCAGGCCGAGCACCACGGCCATGCCGATCAAGGCGAGGCCGGGCGCGACCAGCTGGCGCATCCGGATGGTCGTGCTCGGTGCGAGACGCATCGCGAGATGCTGCGCGATCGCGACGCCGAAGATGCGCCGCCCGATGTCGTCGGGAGTGAGCGTGCGGCATCGCATGGCAGGGTGCGTAATGGGCTCGAAGCGTTCCTCCGCGCCTTCCCACAATACCTCGCCCTGCCAGCACAAGGCGTTGCCGACGAAGGCGGCGGGGAAGCGGTACATGACGAACCACGGCATCTCCAACTGCCAGCGATGGATCAATGCGAGCGAGTGGCGCGCGCGCGACGCTCGCGTGACGTCGCTGACCTCTGAATTCCAGTTGTAGCCGTGTTCGTTGATGAACCCGAGGCGCAGCCACACCGGATCGGAGAAGTCGATCGCGCTCACGCGGCGCGAAAGCGCCTTGCGGTCGTAGATGCCGTCGGCGGAAAAGGCGAAGGGTTGCCGCGGAAACGCCTGGCTGCGCCAGCAGCCCTCCTGCGCGGGGTCGCAGCGCCGCGCCGGCGGGTATTTGGCGTCGAACTCGGCGGCCATGAAACGGAACGCCGCCGCCGGCAGCGAAGCTTCGAGCGCACCGCCTGCGCCATCGATTAGAAAGACATTGTGCCCCTCCTCGATGCGCGGCGCCTGGAGCCACGCCTGTGCAAGCACGCACAGCACCACCGCCGCCACGCCGCCGAGCCACGGTGTGCGCCGGCGCGAGACCGTTCCAGCCACCACGATAACGGTGGCGATGACGAGAAGCCCGTAACGAAACAGATCGTTGACGGGAAGCCCGAGCGCCGCGACCACCAGCACGAGCACGGCAAACTTGAGCCAGGGCTGATGTTTGGCGCCCGGCGCGGATCGACTGCCGGAGGGGCTTGCGGAGGTCAATGCTCAAGGCTCAGTTGGGGCGAACCGTATCAGTCATGGTTGTCGCATTAGCCCACCCGCCAGGAAAGGTCCCTCATGCCCCCCGTGCTTGCGCTCTACGAAGACGTTTTCTCGAACGAGGCCACGCTCGCGCTGCCGCCGTTGCCGCGGATGATTTTCGTCGTGCATGGCGGCGTCACCATCGCCGATCGCACCTTGAGCGACGGCGAGGCCTGGCACGGTGAGGGCGCGGCGACGCTCGCGGCCGGCACGGCAGGCGCAACCTGCTGGCGCTTCGAGCTGACCACTGCGGCTGCCATTGATAGCATGACGGCCGGCGTGGCCTCGCGCGCGAAGCTTTCCGCGCGGCTCGACACTTTGCCGGCGGGCGATCTCCTGCTACGCGCCGACAGCGTCGGCTTCCCGCCCGACGGCTGCGCCTATCTGCACCGCCATCAGGGGCCTGGCATCCGTTGTCTCATCGAGGGCGGCATCCGCATCGACACCCACGGCCGCTCGACCTCCTACGGGCCGGGCGGCGCTTGGTACGAGACCGGGCCCGATGCGGTGTTCGCGCAAGCTGCCGCCGATCGTCCCAGCCGTTTCATTCGCGTGATGATCCTGCCGCGCGCGCTCGTCGGCAAGAGCTCGATCCAGTACGTCAACGAGGCCGACAAGGACAAGCCGCGCGTGCAGCAATACAAGATCTTCGCCGACGCGCCGATCGGACGGCCGAAGGAGTAACCCGCGCTCACGCCGCAAAACGATCGCGGGCACAAACAAGCGGCTCAGCCAGCACGGTAGGGTGGGCATAGGCGCGCTTTTCGCCGACGCGGCATCGAAGACTGATGCGCGCGCCGTGCCCACGCGGAGGCATCTTCGTCGACGCACAAGACGCGCGGGCACGCTTCGCTTTGCGCACCCTACATTTGCTACAATGCGGCTTCGCTCAAAGGATATGCCGCATGTACAGCGCAACGATCGGAACCAGCCGCTACGTCTTTCCCGATCTCAAGTCGCTGCTGGCCAAGGCGTCGCCGCTGCGCAGTGGCGACGTGCTCGCCGGCATCGCGGCCACATCGGGCGAAGAGCGCGTGGCGGCGCAATACGCGCTCGCCGACTTGCCGCTCGCAACCTTCCTCGCCGAGCACGTCGTTCCCTACGAAAGCGACGAGGTGACGAGGCTGATCGTCGATACCCACGACCGCGCGGCCTTTGCGGCGATCGCCCATCTTACGGTCGGCGGATTGCGCGACTGGCTGCTTTCGGATGCGTCGACGTCGGACACCCTCGCCGCGCTCGCCGGCGGCATCACCCCCGAGATGGCCGCGGCCGTGAGCAAGATCAGCCGGCTGCAGGACCTCATGGTGATGGCGGGCAAGTGCGCGGTCGTCACCCGCTTCCGCAACACCATTGGATTGCCCGGCCGGCTGTCGGTGCGGCTGCAGCCCAATCATCCGACCGATGATCTCGCCGGCATCGCCGCCAGCATTCTCGACGGCCTCCTGCTCGGCGCCGGCGATGCCGTGATCGGCATCAATCCCGCGACCGACAGTCCAGAGCGGGCGCACGCACTGCTGGCCATGCTCGAGGACCTGCGCCTCAAGCTCGACGTGCCGACCCAGAGCTGCGTGCTGGCGCACGTGACCACCACGCTCGATCTGATCGCCCGTGGCTCACCGGTCGATCTGGTGTTCCAGTCCATTGCCGGAACGCAGGCCGCGAACAAGAGCTTCGGCATCGATCTCGCGCTGCTGGGCGAGGCGCAGGCTGCCGCGCTGTCGCTTCACCGCGGCAGCGTCGGCGACAACGTGATGTATTTCGAGACCGGGCAAGGCAGCGCGCTCTCCGCCGGCGCGCATCACGGCGTCGACCAGCAGACGCTCGAGGCGCGCGCCTATGCAGTGGCGCGCCGCTTCCGCCCGCTGCTGATCAACACCGTCGTCGGCTTCATCGGGCCGGAATATCTCTACGACGGCAAGCAGATCATCCGTGCCGGGCTTGAGGATCATTTCTGCGGCAAGCTCATGGGCCTGCCGATGGGCTGCGACGTCTGCTACACCAATCACGCCGAAGCCGATCAGGACGACATGGACGCGCTGCTCACGCTGCTCACCGCTGCCGGCGTCAACTTCATCATGGGCGTACCGGGCGCCGACGACATCATGCTGGGCTATCAGAGCACCTCGTTCCACGACGCGCTCGCCATGCGCGATCTGCTTGGCCGCCGCCCCGCGCCGGAATTCGAGGCTTGGCTCGCGCGCCAGGGATTGATCGACACTTCCGCGCGCATCCGTCCGCGCGGCATGCCCGGCGGTTTTCGCGCGCTCCTGCCGGCGTGAGGTCATGCTGCCGACATGAGCGAGCAACGACCGCCAGCTCACCCGCCGGGCGCGCCGCCTTCCCGTAAACCGGCGCAGGATGAGCCGTGGGCAGAGCTCCGCCGGTTCACCGCCGCGCGGATCGCGCTGCCGCGCAGCGGGGCATCGCTCGCTACCGCGCCGCTGCTCGAATTTCGCCTTGCCCATGCCCGCGCCCGCGACGCCGTGCATGAGCCGTTCGACGCGACGCGGCTGTGCACCGAACTCGCGCCGCTCGGTCTCCCCGTGCTCTCCGTCGCAAGCGCGGCGCAAGACCGCCAGCAGTACCTGATGCGTCCCGACCTCGGTCGCCGCCTTGCGGATGATGCCGCTGCGCTGCTCGCCGCCCAGGCCGGCAGCGGCTACGACGTTGCGTTCGTGGTCGCCGACGGCTTGTCCGCACGCGCGGTCACGACGCACGCGCAGCCGCTGCTGGCGCAGGTGCTGCCGCGGCTCATGGACTGGCGGATCGCGCCGCTGGTGGTGGCGCGGCTGGGCCGGGTGGCGCTCGGCGATGCCGTCGCCAACACGCTCGGCGCCGAGATCGCGGTCATGCTGATCGGCGAGCGGCCCGGCCTCTCGGCGCCCGACAGCATGGGCGCCTATCTCACCTTCGCACCCACGCCACAGACCAGCGACGCCGAACGCAACTGCATCTCCAATATTCGGCCCGAGGGCCTTTCCTACGCCGATGCCGCGATGAAGCTCGTGCATCTCCTCCGTGCCATGCGCACGCGCCGGCTGTCGGGCGTTGGGCTCAAGGACGACGCCGACCGGCTGCTGATCGAGGAGCGGTGAATACACACCGTTACCGCCGGTTCTGATGAACGCGATGTGATCGGCATGAACCCGAATTAATTCGGCGGCCGGCGCCTGAGGGTTAAAATCCTCGACGAACGATGCGACGTGCGGCTGGTCCCACCCTGATGTAGAACCCGACAGGAGAGAGCGATGCGCCGCATGTCGGCTGCAGTGATCACGGCCGTCGGCCTCGTTGCGATCGCCGCCACGATCCCGTCCACGGCGGCGCGCGCCGAGTCGGATGCCGAGCTGCGCGACCTCGTCACCCGTCATGTGCAGCCGCTGCTGCTCCCGCCCGGCGGCATGGCGGTCGCGCTCCACATCGACGGCCGCACCGTGTTCTTCAACTTCGGCATGGCCGATTCTGCGCGCAAGCAGCCGATGACGTCCGATTCGCTGTTCAACCTCGCCTCGGTCGGAAAGGTGTTTACCTCCACCCTGCTGGCGCGGCGGTCAAGCAAGGCGAGGTCGCGCTCGACGATCCGGTCGCCAAGTACGTGACCGAGCTGCAGCAGGGCGGCGACATCCGCAAGGTCACGCTCGGCCAGCTCGCCAGCCACACCTCCGGCCTCCATCGCGTGCCGCAGCAATACGAGAGCTGGCACCGCGGCCAATATTCGCTGCCGGACTTCATCCGCTATCTCAATGCGTGGAAGGCGGACGAGGGCCACGAGCCCGGCAAGCAGGACACCTACTCCAACACCGGCTTCGTGCTGCTGGCGCTGGCGTTGCAGCGCCGGTTCGACATGCCGTACGCGAAGCTCCTGGAGCAGCGCGTGCTCGCGCCGCTCGGCATGACGTCGACCGCGATGCCGGTGCCCGGGCCGAATGCGCGCGGCCGGATCGCGCCGGCGCTGCGCCAGCGCGCGGTGCAGGGTTACGCCGTCGACGGCCACCCCATGGGCGAGCCCGGCAACGAGCAGGGCACGTTCAACTGGCCCGGCACCGGCCAGATGTACTCCTCCGCCCGCGACATGGCGGTGTTCCTCGCCGCCAATCTCGGCGCGCTGCCGAACAATCGGCCGCTGCAGGACGCCATGGCGTTCGCGCAGCAAGGCGTGTTCACGGTCAATCCGCGCTTCACCCAGGCGCTTGGCTGGCAGATCGTGCGCAACGACGATCTCACCATCGTCGACAAGAACGGCGGCCTCAACAACACCTCGACCTATATCGGCATGATCCCGCAGAAGCGGCTCGGCATCGTGATCCTCGGCAACCGCGGCAAGGAGCCGGGCACCCGCATCGGCCGCCAGATCATGCTCGCGCTCGCGCGCAGCAACGTCGCCGCAAGCGACGAGGGCCAAAACGGCGATTGACCGCGCGCTTCGGCGCCTGTCGTCAGGTTGCTCGCGCCGCCCGCATTCGCCGCGCCGGGATTTTCGGAACGCTGCGTCAAGCATCGTGCGCGCCCGGTGAACCGCGACACCTGCGAACCACACATATGATCGAGCGCGGTGACCGACGGTCTTCGCCGGCCGACCGCCGACGCCGTCTTCCGATGCGATAGCGGCCGGCTATCGTTGCAAAACCAAAGATAAGGCATCTTCCATTACTCTACTTTCACGTGTATACTGAATTGGCAGCGGCAGGGAGACACAGCGATGCGCCCGACAACGCGAATGCGAGGCTGGATGCGGCAAGAGGCTCTCTGGGTGATCGTGATTGCGGCCATCGCCAGCAACATTTCGGCGCTGGCGCAGGTGGCGCGCGAGCAGACCGACCCGAACCAGCGGCAGGTCTACCTCGTGCGCAAGGACCAGGCCGATTGCACCAACAGCGACGTGCCGAACGTCGATTCGCCGCTGGTGGGCGGCAATATCTGGGTGACGCGGTTGAGCGACGGCAACACCAGCGTAAAGGTGGCGATGACCGCGAAGCCCGCGACCATCTACCGCTTGTTCCTTAAATGCGTGCGCCAGCTCACCGACATCACCACCGATGACGAAGGCGTGGCCAACGTCTCGTTTGCGTTCCCGACCAACCTGGTCGGCGCGGTGTACGGCTTCGACATGTATCCGGAAGGCGGGCCGGCCGGAAACAAGTACCAGAGCGCCCAGGTTTCGTTTCAGTAAGAGACGGAACAGATGACGCACTCTCCCCGTCACCCTGAGGTGCGAGCAAGGCGAGCCTCGAAGGGCGACGGCCCGGGCCGTCCATCCTTCGAGGGCCTCGCTACGCTCGGCGGCCTCAGGATGACGGATTTGGATTGATCCGAGGCCGCTATTTCGGAGGACACTATGCCTAGGACTTCGATGCTGATTGGGCTTGCCGCCGCGTCGGTTGTCGTGTTGCTGCAGGCCGCGCCGGCACAGGCGCAGGCCTCGCGCACCTGGGTGTCGGGCGTGGGCGACGACGCCAATCCGTGCAGCCGCACCGCGCCGTGCAAGACCTTCGCCGGCGCCATCTCCAAGACCGCGCTCAATGGCGAGATCAACTGCCTCGATCCCGGCGGCTTCGGCGCCGTCACCATCACCAAGTCGATCACCATCGACTGCCACGAGGTGTTCGCCTCCATCCTCAACAGCGGCACCAACGGCGTGAACATCCCGTTCGACAGCTTCAACGCTGCCGACGTGCGCAAGACCGTCCGCCTGCGCAACATCAACTTCAACGGCGTCGACACCGGTGTGAACGGCATCCGCATCACCGGCGGCTCGATCATCGGCGCCGGCGTCGTCCTGGTCGAGGACTGTCTGATCGACGGCAATTTCGCTGGCAACGCGCGCGGCATTTCCGACGAGCGCATCGGCGGCGGCGAGCTCTACGTCTCCAACACCACGATCCGCAACACCGGCTCGGTCGGCATCTTCATCAGCCCGGGCAACGGCACGGTCGCGGGCCAGCGCATCGACGCCACCTTCGACAACATCCGTATCCAGAATTCCTCGCTCGGCCTTGCCGTCGGCGCCAACGGCAGGGCCATGGTCAACCGCTCGGTGTTCTCGGGCAATACCAACGCCGGGATCGTCGCAAACGGCGCGCTGGCGCCGACGGAGGTGCAGGTCACCAACAGCGCGAGCAGCAACAACGGCATCGGCGTGCAGAACGGCGGCGGCGCGCTGACCATCCGGCTGTCCAACAACGATATCTCCTTCAACGGCACGGGAATCAGCGGAGCCACGCAATCCTTCACCAACAACCGGATCGTCGGGAACAGCCAGGTGGGCACCGCCCCGACCCCGATCGGTGTGACCACCAACCCCAGCGGTCAGCAGTAGCGCGTGTCCCGGGCGCAGCGCAGCTTGAAGCACGCGGAGAAGTTTACGCAGTCGGCGCAAGCTTGACTGCGTTGCGCGAAGGTGCGCCGCAGCCCCAACGATCATTACGCCCACCGCATTCGCAATGGTGTTGGCTTTAGCGGCTAGCTCGCGCCGTTGCGCAGCACCATGCAGGCGCCGCCGGCGCGGCGGATGCTGCCGCACAGACTGTCCGCCGCCTGGCGGGTGTCGGCGCCGACCCGCACCTGATAGAACGGGCGGGTGCCGCGGCTGCGCAGCACCGTGCTGAGCAGGCTCGGATCGCGTCCGGTCAGCACCTCGGCATAGCGCTTGGCCAGCATGGCGTAGTTCGCGAGCGCATGGTCGCGCGAGAACCCGGCGCTGAGCTGCACGCCCCACGGACTGCCGGCGACCAGGTTCACCCGCTCCTCGAGCTTCTGCACGAACGGATTGGGCGCGCGGTGGAGGAGCGCCATCAGCTGCGTGCAGTTGGGCCGCACCGGCTGCTCCGGCACGCGCTTGCCGCTCCGCCCCCATTCGTCGGCCGAGAGCCCGGTGATGGCGAGCACGTAATTGCGCGTCTCCGCCGGCAGCGTGCGCGCCCCGGAAAGCCAGTCCCGCACCCGCTGCGGGCCGGCATTGTAGGCCGCCGCGGCGAGCCCGAGATTGCCGAACTGATCGGCGAGCTCGCGCAGGAACTCGGCCGATTTCGGCAGTGCCTGCACCGGATCGAACGGATCGAGCAGGCCGCGCTCGGCCGCGGTGCGCGGCATGAACTGGGCGATGCCCTGGGCGCGCTCGCCGCTGCGGGTGCGCGGGCCGACCACGCCGGGCTGGAACCGGCTCTCCTGCCAGATCACCCGCGCGAAGAATTCGAGCGGCAGGTTGTTCGCCCGCGCCGACGCTTCGATCATCAGGCACACGGATTCGCGCAGATCGGCGTCCGACGGCGCAGGTGCGGCCGCGGCCGGCGGTGCACCGGGGTCCGTCGGCGGCGCGGCCGCCGGCGGCGGTGCGACGGGCGGCGCATCCGGTTGCGCCGGCTCGGCGAGCGCCGGCGAAGTCGCGAGCAGCAGCAGCGCGATGATCGCAATGCGGGCCATGCGCCTCAACGATGCAGATGGCGTTCCAGTTCGGGCGGAGAATAGCAGCGCCGGCGGGCCCCGCGAAGCTTGCTCTCGTGGCCCGAGGTGAGCCGTGACGATATGGTCTAATATCGTCGCCCCGAAACCCCTGCGTTTGATCCCCCATGTCCCTTCCCCTCTCAGGCCTGCTGGTGGTTGCGCTCGAGCAGGCGGTGGCGGCGCCCATGTGCACCTGCCGCCTCGCCGATGCCGGCGCGCGCGTGATCAAGATCGAGCGGCCCGAGGGCGACTTCGCCCGCGGCTACGACAAGCTGGCGCGGCCACGCGAAGTCCCTGACGCTTCGCACGAAGACGGGCGTGAACGCCCTGATGTTACGCATGAAGACGGGCGTGAACGCCCTGGTGTTACGCACGAAGACGGGCGTGAACGCCCTGATGTTACGCACGAAGACGGGCGTGAACGCCCTGATGTTGGCGAAAGCGCCTATTTCGTCTGGCTCAACCGCGGCAAGGAATCGCTGGTGCTCGATCTCGCGCGCGCGGACGACAAGGCTGTCCTCGCGGCCATGCTCGCCAAGGCCGACGTGTTCGTGCAGAACCTCAAGCCCGGCGCCATCGCCAAGCTCGGCTTTCCCCTCGACCAGCTGCGCCGCGCGCATCCGCGGCTGATCATCTGTTCGATCTCCGGCTACGGCGAAGACGGCCCCTATGCCGCGCGCAAGGCCTACGACATGCTGATCCAGGCCGAGTCCGGGCTCGCGTCGCTCACCGGCTCGGCCGACGCGCCGGCCCGCGTCGGCGTCTCCGTCTGCGATATCGCCGCCGGCATGAACGCCTACGAGGCCATCCTCGAGGCGCTGATCGCGCGCTCCCGAACCGGCGACGGCGCCGCCATCTCGATCTCGATGTTCGACGCCATGGCCGACTGGATGGCGGTGCCGCTCATGCAATACGAAGGCGGCCAGCCGCCGCGGCGCATCGGCCTCGCGCACACCTCGATCGCGCCCTACGGCGTGTTCAAGACCAGGGACGGCATCGACATCCTCATCTCGATCCAGAGCGACCGCGAGTGGCGGGTGCTGGCCGCGCAAGTCCTCGGCGACACGGCGCTCGCCGCCGATCCGGCCTTCGCCACCAACGTCGCGCGCGTCAAGCGCCGCGCCGACACCGACGCGCACGTCCAGGCCACGTTCGGCGCCACCGATGCGGAGGCGCTCACGCAAAAACTCGCCGCCGCCGACATCGCCTTTGCCCGCGTCAACGACACCGCCGATCTCGCCGCCCACCCGCAGTTGCGCCGCATCGACGTCGCCACGCCCTCGGGCGCGGTGTCCTATCCGGCGCCCGCCGCGCGCCGCGACGGTCCGTCCCGCCGCTATGGCGCGGTGCCCGCGCTCGGCGAGCACAGCGCCGCGATCCGTGCCGAGTTCATGGGGTCGCCGAAGCGCATCAGCGAGCGCGAGTAGGGTACGTCGGCATCGCAAGCGCCGACGAAGCGGCTCCAGCGTCCCCTCCCCCGCTTGCGGGGGAGGGACAGGGAGGGGGCACGCATTAGAACGGCCGCGAGCTACGGGCATACACGAAGACTGGTGC
>JGI12053J15887_10000008_pt1 | contig 46799 bp, 43 predicted proteins | sample MedBloCAOM1_O3_FD_15887 | JGI IMG/M metagenome (IMG submission 15887)
GGCGCACACGGAGCTANCAGCCGGTGCTGACCGACATCCGCTCGATCGCGCCGACCGGCTGGTTCGGCGCGCCGCAGCACGCGAATGCCGAGAAGGGTCACCGCATGGTCGGCGATATTGCCGATGCCATCGCCCGCGAGGCCGCCGCTATCTTCCGTCAGCTCGACGCGGTGCAGGGTGGCAGCGCCGAACTCAAACAGCTCAGGCAGGTGGGTTGATGGCGCGTCTGCTCAAGCAATCCGAGGCGAAGCGTCTGGGACTGCCCGGGCGCACTTCGCTCGAGCCTGTGAGCGGAGAGATCGGGTCACGCGTGAGCTTCCGGATCGCGGAAGTTCCGGTGCCGCGGCCGGATGACAAGCCGCGTGGCCCGCACCTTCACCGCGACTTCGAGGAATGCATCTATGTGTTGTCGGGCGAGGGGACGACGGTCGCGGAGAGTGGCGAGATCGCCATCAAGCCGGGCGACATCGTCCTCATCCCGCCAGGCGAGAAGCACATGACGCGCAACACCGGGAGCGTTCCGCTCGTGCTGTTGTGTTTCTTCCCGGTTCCGGACGTCAGCGCGCGGACCGACGAATTTCCGAGCTTTTGAGATCGTGATGGCGTTCGAGGTCCTTTGCCTGCGGCCGGAAGCCGATTTTGCGCGCGTCGATGCGCTGCCGCCGGCGTCGCTGCAGGTGACCTACGGCAAGCCCGATGACCCCACGCTGCCGCAACGCATGAAAGCGGCCGCCGCGCTGGTGATTCCGGCCGTGGGACCGAAACTTGCGGGCGCCCTGTTCGAGGGCTGCAGTCTCCGTCTCGTCCAGATCACCGGCGCCGGCGTCGACCGGCTCGACGAGGCCGCGATGACGCGGCTCGGTATTCCGGTCGCCAACGTTCCCGGCGCAAGCAACAGCGCGGTCGCCGAATACGCCGTGACCGCGGCCTCGATGCTGCTGCGCCGCCTGGCCTGGGCGTCGGCCGAGATCGGCCAGGGCCGGTACGTGGACTTTCGCAGCCGCATGCTGGCCGACAACCTGCCCGGATTGGAGGGCTTGCTGGTGGGCGTGGTCGGGTTCGGCACGATCGGAACCGCGGTCGCGCAGGCCTTCCAGCGCATGGGGTGCCGCATCGCTTTCTACGATCCGGCGCCCCGCGACCTCGCACCGGCGCGGGCGCTGGGCGCCCGATCAATGTCGCTCCCGGAGCTGCTGGCCGCCGCCGACGTGGTGACGCTGCACGTGCCGCTGATCGCGGCGACCCGCGGCATGATCGGCGATGCCGAGCTTGCAGCCATGAAACCGGGTGCTGTCCTCGTTCAGGCGGCGCGCGGCGGCATCGTCGACGAAGCGGCGCTCGCCCGGCATCTCGCGTCCGGCCGCCTCGGCGGCGCCGCGGTCGACGTCTATTCGACCGAGCCGCCCGCGGCGGACAATCCGCTGCTCACGCTCACGGGGGAGGGCGCGCGCCGGTTGCTGCTCACGCCCCATATCGCCGGCGTCACGCGGCAATCGTCAGCGCTGCTGTTCCGCTCGGCTTGGCAGAACGTCGAGCGCGTGCTGGCGCGGGGCGAGCCGCCGCTCCACCGCGTGTATTGAGGGGCATCGACGGGAGCGCACCGAGCTTGCGTCGGTCCTAAGTCAACCTGGCGGCGTACTTAGTTCATCGGGACATTCGCGCGCTTCACCACCTCGCTCCAGCGCTCGACATCGTTCTTCACTTGCGCCGCAAAATCGTCCGGCGTGCTCCCGATTTCGTCGTAGCCGAGCGTCTTGATGCGATCCTTCACGTCGGCGGTCGCAAGGATGCTCATGATCTCGCCATGGAGCTTTTTCACGATCGCGGGGTCGAGGCCCGCGGGCGCCAGCAATCCGGCCCAGTTGCCGACCTCAAATCCCTTCAGGCCCTGTTCGTCCATGGTCGGCAGGTCCGGCAGCAGCGCCGAGCGTTTTCGTTCCGCCATGGCGATGGGGCGCAGGCGTTCCGACCGCTCCGAGAGCATGCCGGGCACGCTGGCAAACAACACCTGGACCTGGCCGCCCATGAGGTCGATGAGCGCGGGGTTCATGCCCTTGTTCGGAACATGGACCATGTCGATGCCCGCCATGGTCTTGAGCAGCTCGCCGGCGAGGTGCGAGGCGCTGCCGACCCCGGCCGAGCTGTAGCTGAGCTTGCCGGGATTGGCCTTGGCATAGGCGATGAACTCCTTGAGATCGCGCACCGGCAGCGACGGATGCACCACCAGCGCATACGGGCTCACCGCGACGTTGATGATTGGCGTGAGGTCCTTGGCGACGTCGTAGGGGGGCGTCTTGTGAACGGCGACGGTCAGCGACAGGCTGCTCGGCGTATAGAGCAGCGTCGTGCCGTCGGCCGGCGAGGCGATGACCGATTTGGTGCCGATGACGCCGGCGGCGCCGGCGCGGTTCTCGACCACGAATTGCTGCCCGAGCCGCTCGCTGAGCTTCTGTGCCAGCAACCGCGCCATCACGTCGACGCCGCCGCCGGCCGCAACCGGCACGACCACGCGCACCGGCTTGTCGGGGTAGTCCGCGTTCGCGGAACCGACGGACGCAAGAGCAAGGATCAACGCCAGAACCGCGGAAACGCGCATCATGTGGCCATCCCGATCGGGCGCATGCGGAGGCAACACGACGGATGTCGCATCGGCCGGCGCAGGCTATCTGTCCTCAACGCTATTAGACGAGCATGCGGCGGCGATCAATGCGACGGTTTTTCGCCGCGAGATCACTTCAGGCGTTGCGCGGCTTCTCCGACCAGTTCGAGGTTGGCATGCTTGCGGGCGTCGAGGTCGGCATTGATGATCCCGAGCCGGCGCATCAGATCGATGTTGCTTTGCAGCGCGTCGAGGTTCACCAGCCCGTCGGGGTTCCGGTAGAAGTCGTTCCTGGTGAAGATCCAGCTCTCGAACCGGGCCGGAGGCTGCTTGAGGAAGCGGGCAAGGATGTCGATCGCCTCGGTCCGGTTGGCGGGGTCGAGATACCAGCGCACGGCGCGCAGCGAGTCCTCCAGGAGATCGACCATGGCGGCGCGGTTCTTGCCGATGAAGCCCTCGCGCGCCGTCCAGAACGACAGCTCCGAGGTGCCCATGGCGTCGCGCTGGGTGAACAGCACGCGCGACTTGGCCTGCAGCTCGGGATCGAACACGAACGGTGTGGTCGACACGATCAGGTCGGCCTTGCCGTCGAGCAGCACCGCCTTCATGGTCGGAAACGGCGCCTCGATCACGGTATAGTCCCGCTTGTCCTGCAGGCCGGACCTCTGCAGCATCGCCCGCATGGCCATGTGCACGCCGGTGCCGACGCCGTTGGTGGCTAGCACTTTGCCCTTGAGGTCGGCGACGGTCGCGATGCCGGAATCCTTTTTCACCATGTAGTGGGTGGAGAAGTTGTCCTTGCCGCCATCCTGGATCTCGTCGGCGATGATGCGCAGATCGGCGAGCCCGGCATTCTGCACGGCAAATGGAAAGCTGGAGAACCCGAGCGCGGCGATCTCCAGCTCGCCGACCGACATGGCGGTGATCTGCGCCGGCGAGGCGCTGAAATAGACCGGTTCGAGCACGTAGGACTTCCCCTGGTGTCTGGCGAGTCCCTGCTTGGCGAACAGGACGGGGACGAGCGACGCCGGCGCGACCACCCATCCGGCGCGGATCTTCACCGGTTCCGCGCTGGCGTCTCCGGCCGCCCCGACAAGGATCGAGGCCGCGACCGCAAGGTTCAATGTCCATCTCGTCATCGACCGTTCTCCCGCCCATGCGCGCACCGCCGGGCAACTGCTTTCAATGACCCTTCATGTTGGTCTTTTCCACCAGCGCGATCCATTTCGCCGTGTCGGACTGGATGAACTGCGCGAAGTCATCGGGCGAATTGCGCCCCGCCGGCTCGTAGCCCGCGCTTCCCAGGCGTTGGCGCAGCTCGGGATCGTCGAGGCCGCGCTGCAGGGCGGCATTGAGCTTTCCGATGATAACAGGCGATGTTCCCTTGGGCGCGACGAAGCCGTTCCACCCGATCACCGCGAACCCGGCGAGTCCGGATTGCGCGATCGAGGGCAGGCCGGGAACGAGCAGCGACGCGGTAGGCGATGTGACGCCGATGCCGCGTACCGTGTTCCCGCTCATCTGCGCGACGGCGGTCGACGCGATCGAGAACATCATCTCGACCGAGCCGCCCACGACGGCGTTGAGCGCCGCGTTCGCTTCGCGAAACGGCACATGAACGACGTCGATGCCGGCCATGGACTTGAACAGCTCGCCGGCAAGGTGCGGCGGCGTGCCGATGCCCGAGGACGCATAGTTGAGCTTGCCGGGGTTGGCCTTTGCCAGCGCCACCAGCTCGGCGAGGCTCTTCGCCGCGAGCGCAGGATGCACCACCAGCACGAACGGCACGGTCGCGACCAATGCAATCGGCGCAAAGTCCCTGCCGAGATCGAGCGGGCTTTGGCCCATCGCTGTGTTGATGGTGTAGGACGCGCTTGCCAGCAGCAGAGTGTAGCCGTCCGGCGGCGCGCCCGCGACCGCCTGTGCCGCGATCGTCCCTCCGGCGCCGGGGCGGGGCTCGACCACCACCTGCTGGCCCAGCACCTCGGTGATCTTGGCGCCGACCAACCGCGCGGTGATGTCGGGGCCCGGACCGACGATCACGCGAATGAAACGGCTGGGATAGTCCTGCGCCTGGGAGGAGGAGCCGGCGCCGACCATCAGCGCAACGAGCGCGAATGCAAACCAGCGAAGTCTCGCGGTCATGGTCCGCCTCACGTTGAGCGTTCGCGCCTTGCCTGACGTCCGGCGGTCTTGGCGCGATAGAGCTCACCGCCGCCGGTGGTCACATAGAGCGTATCAAGATCGTTGCCGGCGAAACAGCAGCGATTGGGACAATCGGCGGGGAAGGGGTGGCTCTCGATCACTGCACCCTGCGGCGAGAACACATAGATCAGCGGCCCGGGTCCGCTGCGATCCCATCCGCCGCAGGCGACGATGTTGCCCGCCGCATCGAGGCACATGCCTTCGATCCCGCGGTGCGCGCCGCGATGGTCCGCGCCGAACGTGTGCAGCACTCCGCAGTGATCGATGGCGCCATCAACACCGACGGGATAGGCACGCAGCTCCCGCCGCTGCTCCAGACGCGGTTCGCCGTCCGCGACATAGAGCGTGTTCTCGTCCGGGGACAACAGCACAGCGCGGGGTGAAACGGTGTCGTAGGTGATGCGCGTGGCCACCCATGCGCGCCGGTCGTTGCGCTCCAGGCGGAGCACCGAGGCGTGGTCGAGATAAGGAAAGATCGCCGGGCCGAACGGGATCACCGCATGACGCGGGTCGGCGAACCAGATGCGGTGCCGGCTGTCGACGACGAGATCGCAGGGCTGGTTGTGATACTTGCCGTCGAGCAGCGCATCGACGGCGACGAGCCGGCCGTCCAGCGCGAACTCGACCAGCCGCCGTCCTCCTTCCTGGGCACCGTAAAGCTCTCCGCCCGGACCATGCGCCAGTCCGTTCACGCGGTTGGCGTAGCGGCGGTACTCGGCGACGGTCCTGGTCTGCGGATCGAAACGGAGGATCAAGCCCTCGTCGATGACGCTGAACAGCACGCCGCCTTCGTGCCACAGCACCCCGCCTGTAGGGCCTTGGTAGGGACCGGCGACGCGCTCGAATTGCCATGCCATGTTGGGCTGCTCCCGCCGCGCGGCGCGCGGCCATCCCCGACATTACCGAAATGACTCGGAGGCAACGATTGCATAAAATCCATCCCGGGAGCCAGGATGAGCTCGACGAAAGCACGAAGCGTCGCGAGCTCATCCATGAGCCCTGAGGAAACGCGCGCGCGTCAAGCTCGCCGCAAACGGGCACTCCAGCAGTGGCAACGCACATGATCCAACGACGTGACCTTCTCACTGGCGCTGCCGCAACCGGGGCGCTTTCACTGTTGCCTCTCGACCTGCGCGGTACGTCGAGAGCGGCGGGCGACGGCTGGAATGCGGGGCTCGTCGCGCATCTCCTGCCAACGGTGAGCCCGGACCGTATTCTGTTGAAGGCATCTTTTCATGAGCCGTTGAACGAAGTCCCGGTGCTCCTTGTGGGCGGACGGCCCATCGCCGGAGAGCGGACCGATAGTGCAGGATTTTTCTGGCGGTTCGATGCCGCCGGTTTGGATCCAGGCCGGCCTTATGCATTGGTCCTGACCGACGCGCGCGGACGTCCGCTCTGCGACGAGTGGCCGCTCGCCACCTTCCCGGCCGTCGACGACCAGCCGAAGCAACTGCGCTTGCTCATTTTCACGTGCGCGGGTGGCCACGGCGGGCTCGGCAAGCATCTGCCGATATCGACGCGGATCCGCCTCCTGAGGCGCGGCCTGTCCTTCCACCCGGATGCCATTATCGCGAACGGAGATCACGTCTACTGGGATCTGCGCACGCGCCGCGCCAACCAATCGGGGTCTTCCGCCGAGGCGGCGGTGATCGCCGGGCGCTTCGATCGGACCGCGCCTGTCCTCGGAAGTCCGAACGAGGCGGTTCTGAAAAAGGCAGTGGGGCCGCAGATCGTGCCGCTGTATGCAGCGCTCTGCCGCTCGACGCCCGTGTTCTTCATGCAAGACGATCACGACTATTTCGAGAACGACGAGGCGGACGATCGTTTCATCAGCTTCCCGCCGGACGCTTTCATGATGGCTGCCGGGCGTGCATCGCAGCACCTTTACTATCCGGAATTTCTGCCGGACCCGATGCGCCCGCTCGGGTTGGCCTCCGCCTCCGCGCTTGACCGGCCGGGGCGTGTCTCGGAGAGCTACGGCACGCTTCGTTACGGGCGCCTTGCCGAGGTGCTGATGTACGACTGCCGCCGCTACATGACCCTGCACGGGCCGAGCGGCGTATTCGTGCCACTTGAGGTCGAGGCCTGGCTCAAGGATCGCATGGCGCGGCCCGACACCGCGCACGTGATCAATATTCCATCCACTCCACCCGGTTGGAGCGCCGGCAAGTGGGGTGAATGGTACGCGGACATGGAAGCCGACGGCGGAGTGACGACCAGCAAGCCGAAGCCGTACTGGCAGCCGGGTTGGCGCGCCCAGCACGATCGCTTGCTGCAGGCGGCATCTGCCATGCGCGGCCGTATTCCATTATTCATTTCGGGGGACCTGCATGCGATCGGCGAGACGAGGATAGGCGCCACCGGCGGGATCGATCTCAAACAAAATCCGGTCACCTGCGTTCTCTCCGGTCCGCTCGGTACGGCCGGTTACGGCTGGCCGTCGTTCTTTCGCGGCACCCGCGGCATGACGCCCGCCGGACTCACGGTCGACGAGGTGCAGCCGACGATTGAGGAGAACGGATTCTTGATCCTGGATCTTACGCCGGAGAGCATGACGTTGCGTTTTTTCAAGTGGCGGCACGACCCGGTCGCGAGCATCGACAGCTTGGAACCTTTCAGGATGACGCAACTCAAGCGCAGTTGAGCGGTCATCGCTGGTGGTATGGTTCTTGTTCTGGCCACGCGCGCGTGCGCGGGCAACTCGAACCGCCCGAGTGACGTCGAGTTCCGCCGCCTACCACACCGGCACGCCGGGAATTCTCATCCGCGTGCGGAAGACGAAGTGGTAGCTGGTCACGTAGAGCGAGCGCCAGTCGTCATCCCCCCAGGCCAGATTCGTGGCATGGCCGGGAATACGCAGCCGTCCGATGAGTTTGCCGTTCGTGTCCATGACATGGATGCCGCCGGGGCCGGCGCAGTAGACATTGCCCTCCTGGTCGCACTTCATGCCGTCGGCGACGCCGGCTTCGGTACCGACGAGCGTATGAAAGACGCGGCCGTTGCGCACGCTGCCGTCGGCATTGACGTCGAAGGCGCGGATGAGGCCGAGCCGCGTATCGTTGACATAGAGGATGGATTCGTCCGGACTGAAGCACAGTCCGTTGGGATAGACGGTGTCCTCGACCGTGAGCTTCACGTCGCCTTGTGGCGTAAGGCGAAACACGGCCTGGATATCCAGTTGTCGCTGCAGGTCTTCGCCCACCATGCCGGGGATCACCAGCCCGCCGGCCGAGTCCGTCCAATATACACTGCCGTCTGAACGCACGACGATATCGTTCGGACTGTTGAACTTCTTGCCCTGGTAGCGGGAGGCGATGGTCGCGAGCGAGCCGTCGTTCTCCACACGCCAGATCGTGCGCGCCGACCAGCCTGCCACGACAAGACGGCCTTCGCGGTCGAAGGTCATTCCATTGGCGTGACTCGAGGGGTGGATGAGGACCTGCTTGCCGACTCCCGGCGTCCACTGCCAGATCGTATCGCCGATGATATCGGTCCACAGGAAACGCCCGTTGCGACGGTCCCACACCGGACCCTCGCCGAAATAGAGCCCGTGCGCGATGGTATCGAGCAGCGGATCGGATCCGACGATCCGCTCCAAGCCGGATGTCGCGAGGTCGATGTCCACGGCGCAGTTCCCCCCGTTATGGACGGCTGATGTGCCGCAAGCTTCGTCGGTTGGACCAAGGCGCGCAAGCCGTGCCGCAGCGCAGGCTGTGAACGCCGTTTAGCCGAACAAGGCGCCCTCCAGGTCGCCGACAAGCCGCGCCAGGTCCGGCTCGGTGCGGGCGACCCCGTAAACGTATCGATCGGGCCTGACCACTGCCGCCATGGCGCCGGTTTCAACAAGCCAGTTCGCGAACAGATCGTCTTTCGCCCTGAGCGTGATCACGTCCTGCTCAGGCGCTTCGATGGCGGTGGTCGAGCGCAGCACCACACGAACCGCACCGAGCCGTTGCAGTATTTCCAGCTCCCGCTCGCCCAACGCGGCTTGAATATCCACAGTGTCGGAGACCACCAGGAACGCGGGTGGCAGGACATCGTCCAGCAGCGCGATCCGCCCATCCGATGTTTCAATCCGCGGCTGCGGAAACAACGAGCCGGCCGCCTTCGCCGACGCCCCTGCGTCGTCGCGATCGATCAGGCCGCGCGTGAGCGGCGGGATCAGCCGATGGCGCGCCGGTTCTCCGCTCGCGCGCTCCGCGCGCAGACGCGCGTCGCGCGCATTGGCGGCCGCGAGGTCGAGCTCGCCGATGATCAGGCCGAGCTCCTTGGCCTGCGTGACCACGTTCTGGACATGGGTCTTGCGCTCGTCCTGATAGGTGCGCAGCACGGCCGGGGGAACTCCGGTCTTCTCCACCAGCAGCAGCTTCCAGATCAGGTTTGCTGCATCCCTGATGCCGGCGCACATGCCCTGGCCGAGAAACGGCGGCATCTGATGCGCGCAGTCGCCGAGAAGAAATATCCGATTGCGATTCCATTGCGCCGCCACCAGGGCATGAAACCGATAGACCGCCGACCGCCAGAGCTCGATGGCGTCGATGTCGACGAACCCCGCCAGCACCTCGCGCACGCGCGCGTCATCCTGAAACTCCTCCGGCTTCTCGTGCGGGAGGATCTTCAATTCCCATCGCCGCAGGTTGCGCGGGCCGGCGATCGCGCTGGCGGGCCGCGATGGCCAGCAATACTGCGTGTTCATCTCCGGCAGGGCCGTGGGCCGCCGTTGCCACGCATCCACGACGATCCACCATTCGTCGAAGGCGAGGTCTTCATAGCTGATCCCGAGCCTTCTGCGCACGAAGCTGTTGGCGCCGTCGCAGGCCAAAAGATATCGTGCATGGATCGAGCGGGTCTGCGTTCGCGCCAAGTCCTTGACCGTGAGCGTGATGCTGTCGCCCAGGTCGGCGAGGTCGACGACCTCATGCGAGAGCAGCACGTCTATATTGCCGTGCCGCGCAACGGCGTTGCGCAACATCGCCTCGAATTCCGGCTGGATGAAATGGATGCCGGTCGGCCAGCCGAGCGGGTAGGGGGGTGGGATGACGTCGGTCTGCCTGATCGTGTTGCCGTCGACGCCGAGATAGCGGGTGCCGGGATGCGGCCGGACATGGACGCCCAGCTCCTGGCCGATGCCGGCGAACTGCATGCAGCGCATGACTTCGTGATCGGCGGTGATCGCTCTCGGCTTGTCGTAGACGCCGGCCATGCGCTCGATCACGGCGACCTTCAGCCCCTGGCCTCCCAGCAGAGCCGCGGCGGTGGCGCCCACGGGTCCGTAGCCGATAATCGCGATGTCGCAGTCCATCGGGTGGGCTGTAAGGGGCAATCAGTGAGGGAGCAAGCGCACGGCGTTGCGATCCCGGGCTCTATTCATAAGCCTGCGCATGAACTCGCGGAAATAGCGCGGCGACTTCGCAGCCGCGCTCGGTGAGCCGCGGCGCAATCGCCGTGCCCATCCGCCCGAGACCGACCAGACCGACTTTCATTGGAAACATCCCCTTGGGTCCTTGCCGCGGCGTCTTTCTCTGTGATCCCCGACGGGCGCCGTGGCCGGCTCCGCCACCGGATCGTTCAAACTGCCGCTCGCTGGATTTCGCTCCGCGCCGCCGACGCTATCGCAACCCGGCCTGCTGCACGAGCGGATAGACCTGTGTTTGGAACCGGCGCAGGTCGTCGATGTAGCGCGGGAAATTGAGCAGCATTCCGTCCAGGCCGATCTTCGGCATGGTCTCGAGCCCTGTCATTCATGCCACTTTTTTGTTTCGATATACCCTATCTGCAAAAGTGTATCGAGAGAAGGCAGGCCTGACGGTCGCCACCATTGAAGGATGGGCCATATGACCAGCGGACAGCGGGACGAGGAGTTCTTCCGGGAGCGCGGCTTCGGTTTGAAGATCGGCTTTGGCGCGCGGCCGGCGCTGATCGTCATCGACATGATCAAGGCGTTTACCGATCCCGGCATGATGCTCGGCTCCAACCTCGATCGGCAAATCGAAGCGACCCAGCCACTGCTTGCCGCGGCGCACGAGCGCAAGATCCCGATCATCTTTTCGACGGTGATGTACCACGAGGCTGATTTGGGTGATGCCGGGATATGGGCGCTCAAGCAGAAAGGGGTCGTCACCCTCAAAGCCGGGACCGACTTGGTCGACGTCGATCCCCGCCTCGACTTCGGGCCAAACGATATTCTTCTGGTCAAGAAATACGCCTCGTGTTTTTTCGGGACCGACCTTGTGTCCAAGCTCGTGAGCCGGCAGGTGGATACCTTGATCATCACCGGCTGCACGACCAGCGGCTGCGTGCGAGCAACAGCCGTCGACGCGGTGCAGAACGGGCTACGGCCGATGGTGGTGCGTGAAGCGGTCGGCGACCGNTCGGTTGCAGCGCACGAGCAGAGCCTGTTTGATCTCAACGCCAAATACGCGGACGTCGTGACCGCCGAGGAAACTTTGCATTATCTGCGAAGCGTGGGCCACAACCTGCCGCCCGCGAGCTGAAAAGGCCGAACGGGAGGGAAAGCCATGGCTATCTGGAGCAATCATAGGATGACGCGCGTTTGAAAGTCAGCGGCGTGGAACTCGAGGTCGAGCGTCGCGGTCGGGGCCAGCCACTGCTGGTGCTCTATGGCGAAGAGGCACTGGAGCTCGAAGCGCCGGTCCTGGTCGAACTCGCCAAATACCACGAGCTGATCATTCCTTCGCCGCCGGGCTTCGGCACGTCGGAGCGGCCGGACTGGATCGAATCGCCGGACGATATCGCCTACATCTATCTCGATCTCGTCCAGGCCCTGGGTCTGCGCGCCGTGCCGACGATCGGCTTTTCGTTCGGCGGCTGGCTCGCGCTGGAAATGGCGGTCAAGGATAGCGGCTTCTGCTCGAAGCTGGTGCTGGCGGACCCCTATGGCGTCAAGATCGGCGGCCCCGCCGATCGCGACATTCAGGACCCGTGGAACGTTCATCCCCAGAAGGCGGCCGAGCTCAGGTGGTTCGATCGGGAAAAGGGCAAGCGTGATTTCAGCGCGATGCCGGAACACGAGCTCACCGTGATCGCCCGCAACAGCGAATCATTTGCCCGCTTCGGCTGGGATCCATGCCTGCACAATCCCAAGCTCAAGCGGCGGCTTCATCGGGTGCGGGTTCCGACGCTGTTCGTGTGGGGTGAGCATGACGGCATCGTTACCCCCGACTACGGCAGGGCGTTCAGCCGGATGATTCCGCAAGCCAAGTTCGCTATCGTCAAGCAGGCGGGACACTACCCCCACCTGGAGCAGCCCACCGAGTTCCTGACGCTCGTGCAGGACTTCCTCGCCTAGCGCGGGATGACTTTTCTTCGAATCGTCATCCCGCTCTAGCCTATTGTTGGAGCATGATCTTTTCCGAAAACCGGTACCCACTTTTCGGGATCATGCTCTGGCCGGATCGTTCCCAGAGGAGCCGGAATGGACGTTTGGCATTTTACCGAGATGCCTTACCCGCATCTGCCGCCCATCGATACGCTGAAATCGATGCGGGTGACGTTGCCGAGCCGGCACTACGATCCGAGGATCGGTGCCGACCTCTACAACCGGTATCTCGACGAGTACATGATCGCCGACGATCTCGGTTTCCATCACATGGTTAACGAGCATCACCAGACCGCGACGTGCCTCGACGTGGCCGCGCCGCTATCCGCGGCGATCCTGGCACGCCAGACCAGAAAAGGCCGCATCTGCATTCTCGGCAATCCGGTCGCGAACCGCGGCGACCCGCTGCGCATCGCCGAAGAGATGGCCATGATCGATTGCATATCGCGCGGCCGGCTGGATGTCGGTTTCGTACGCGGCGTGCCCTACGAAATCTTCGCGGCCAACACCAATCCGACGCAGACGGTCGAGCGCCTGTGGGAGGGCATCGACCTCGCGGTCAAGGCGTGGACCAGCCACGACGAGCCATTCAACTTCGAAGGCCGCTTCACGCGCCGACGCTTGGTCAATCTGTGGCCGCGGCCCTACCAATCCCCCCATCCGCCAGTCTGGATCACCGGCTCGAGCGACTTCGAATCGATCAAGAAGGCTGCCGGCCGCGGCTACGTATTCGCAACCTTTCTGCAGCCGCATGAGAAGGTGAGGGCGCTGTTCGACGCCTATCGCAGCGCCTATCTCGACCAGGGCCTGCCCGGCGGCGGCGGCACCGCGTTCATGCCGCTGGTCTTTACCGGGGAAACGGAGGAGGCGGCGGAGGCAGGGGCGCGTGAGCTGATCTGGTACATGACCGCCAAGACCGAGCCGCAGTTCCGCAATCCGCCCGGCTATGTTCCGGTCGAGCTCAACGTCAAGGCGCTGCAGGGCGCATTTTCCGGCCGCACCGACGCCATGCGCGCGATGGGATTGGAGTTTCAGCGCGAGCAGGGCGTGGTGATGTACGGCACCCCGGACCAGGTGGCGAAGCAGGTCCGGCGCTTCTACGACCGGGTCGGCGGGTTCGACCACCTGCTGGTGATGCAGCAGGCGGGGTTCCTCGATCATGCGCGGACGGTGAGCAGCATGACGCTTTTTGCCAAAGAGGTCATGCCGCAGATCAGGGATCTCGCGCGCACCCGGCCTCTCAATGCCAAGGGCGCCGCGGAATGAGGGCGCTCGCGCAGATCTCGATCGCCGCCATGGCGCTGCTCGGATCTGTTGACCAGACCCGCGCTCAAGCGCCGGCCGATTTCTTCAAGGGCCGGACCATCGACCTCTATATTGGCTACAGCGTTGGCGGCGGATACGACGTCTACGCGCGCATGATCGCCAGGCACATGGGACGACACATCCCCGGCAATCCCGCCATCGTTCCGAAGAACATGGAAGGAGCGGGCAGCATCCGGCTGGCGAACTGGCTCTACAACGTGGCGCCGAGAGACGGAACGGCATTCGGCACGGTCTCGCGCGGCGCTCCGTTCGATCCGCTCCTGGGAGCGCCCGCCACCCAGTTCGACGCGCGGGAATTCACCTGGATTGGGAGTGCCAATAACGAGGTCAGCGTCTGCGTGGCGTGGCACACGACAGGCATTGCCCGCTTTCAGGACCTCCTGAGCAAGGAACTGGTCGTGGGCGGCAGCAGCACGGCCTCGGACACCGATCAGTTCGCCAGGCTGCTCAACGCGCTGTTCGGGACGAAACTGAAGATCGCCACCGGCTATCCCGGCGGCAACGAAATCAATCTCGCCATCGAGCGCGGGGAAGTGGGCGGCCGCTGCGGCTGGTCATGGTCGAGCGTCGTGGCGACGCACAAGCATTGGCTCGAGCAGAAGCGGATCGCGGTTCTGATCCAGACCGCGCTGACCAAGCATGCCGACCTGCCCGACGTTCCGCTCATCGCGGATCTGACGAGGACCGAGGAAGAGCGCCAGATCGTCTGGCTGATCTTTGCCCGGCAGGTCATGGGCCGACCGTTCATGGCGCCGCCCGGCGTCCCGCCGGAACGCGCTGAGGTCTTGCGCGAGGCCTTCATGAGCACGATGAAAGATCCCCAGTTTCTCGCGGAGGCCGAGAAGGCGAAGCTCGAGATCATGCCGGTCTCGGGCGCGGAGATCGAGAAGCTGGTCAAAGAGGTCTACGGAACGCCGAAGGCGACGGCCGCCAAGGCCGCGGCGATGATCAGGTGACGCACTCCAGCGAATGGGTTTCGCTGCGCTCAAGCCGTCCTACGTTCTTCTCCGACCTGCTACGGGCGCCGGGCAATGAAGTCGATTTCGACCCGTGCCGCCTTGGCGAGCCCGGTCACGCCGATGCAGGTGCGCGCGGGACGCCTGTTGGGCGGGAAATACGACGCGTAGATCTTGTTCATGGTCTCGAATTCCCGCATGTCGATGAGGAAAGCCCGCGCCGAGACCACGTGCTCGAGGCCGAGCCCGATCTCCGAAAGCACCAGCTTCAAATTGTCCATGACGCGGCGGGTCTGCGCTTCGATGCCGACCGGAAGCGGCTCGTCCTCGTTGTCCGGGTTCTCCGGGATCTGGCCGGTGACGAAAACCCATCCGTCGGTTTCGACCGCGTGGCTGAAAGGTGCCACCGGAGCGGGAGCCCGATCGAGCATGTGGTGAATGATCGCACCCATAAACGCGTCTCTCCTTGCAGTTCTTTGTTGCCAATGCCGGCTGGGCATCCGGATTCAGAGTAGTTGCGTCAAGCAACGGCGTCCAGGCGCGCGCCTCGCTCCTTGTCGGTGCAGGGTGTTTCTGGCTAGATTGATTGTCAAAGCCGGACATAATCGAATTGGGAGAGCGGCATTCGGGGCAGGGTGGCGCGAGACGACGCTTGCCGCGGCGAGGGTGCGTTGTGCGCCGAGGGAGATTGCCATGATTGTGAACTTGCGCGTGTTTGGACTGACTGCGGCAACCATCGTCGGCGTCATGCTTGTTGCCGATTGGCCGGCGTTGGCGGCCGATGAAATCACGATTGGCGCGCCGCTCCCGCTCACCGGTGCGCTGTCGCCGGAAGGCGAGAAGCTCAAGATGGGTTACGAGCTGTGGCTGGAAGAGCTCGAAAAGCGCGGCGGCATCAGCGTCGGCGGCGTGAAGCAGAAGGTCAAGCTGGTCTATTCCGATTATCAGTCGCAGACGCCGCGCGCCGTGCAATTGGCGGAGAAGCTGATCAGCAGCGACAAGGTCAACTTCCTGTTCTCGCCGTTCGGGTCGGGCGCGATCAAGGCCGCGAGTTCGGTGGCCGAGAAGTACGGCGTCCCGATGATGGCCTCAACCGCGTCGTCGAAAGAGGTCTACGATCAGAACTACAAGAATCTGTTCGGTCTCTACACGCCCAACGACACGCTCAGCGAGCCGATCGCCGCGCTGGTCAAAGCCAAATTCCCCGACGTCACACGCGTGGCCATCCTCGCCCGCAACGACCTCTATCCGTTGGCGCTCGGCGGCGAGTTCAAGAAGTCGGCGGAGTCCCGCGGCCTGCAGGTGGTCTATTTCGAGAAATACACCATTGGCACGCTCGACCATGCCGCCGCCATCACTCAGATCGGGGCCGCCAAGCCCGATTGGATCGTAGCGACCGGTTACATCAACGATCTCATCCTGATCCGGCAGCAGATGGCGGACCAGAAGGTCACGGCGAAGATCATCACCGGCATCAACGGCCCGCAATATCAGGAATGGATCGACGCCGTCGGCGCGGTCGGCAACGGCGTTACCACGGCGAGCTGGTTTCACTCTTCCGTGCGCTACAAGTCCGACGACCTGTTCGGTGACACCCAGAACTTCGTCAAGCTGTTCACCGCGAAATACAAGTCCGAGCCCGATTTCACCCAGGCGTCCGGCTCGGCCATCGGCGTCATTTTGCAGATGGCGATCGAGAAGGCCGGCACCCTCGATCACGACAAGGTGCGAAGCGTGCTCGCCAATACCGAGTTCAAGACGTTCTTCGCTCCGGTGAAGTTCGGTTCAGACGGCCAGGCCAACTCCTACACGCCGCCGATCTTTCAGATTCAGGACAAGAAGGTGGTCGTGATCTATCCCGACTTGATCAAGCAGGCCGACCTGCGGCCCGTGGCGGGACGCTGATGTCGTGGCTTTGACGCCCCAATTTCGCCGATCGCCATTCCGGGGCGCCGCAGCGCAGGCAGGTCTACGCAGCCTGCGTAAACCTGGCTGCGTGCGGCTCCCTCGCTTCCGCTCGAGCCTCGGAATGACGGCCGAGGGATGACGGACAAGGCAAGGGTGGGGTAGTCGGTGCTCTACGTTCAGGTGCTGGTGAACGGGCTGGTGCTGGGTGGCCTCTACAGCTGCATCGCCGTCGGGTTCTCGCTCGTCTGGGGCGTTCTCAATGTCATCAATATCCTGCACGGATCCTTGATCATTCTCGGATCCTACGCGGCCTTCTTCGCCTATCAGTACCTCCACATCAATCCGTTCCTGTTCGTGCCGGTGGCAGCGCTCCTCCTGTTCTGCCTCGGCTATGCAATACAGTTCGTGTTCATCAATGGGGTCATGGGCAGCCCGGTGCTCATCACCCTGACGCTGACCTTCGGCCTGAACCTGTTGCTCTACAATTTGATGATTCTCGCGTTCAAAGCGGATTTCCGCAAAGTCACTCTGTCGCCGCCGCTCGGATCCATCAATCTGGGCGGCGTCATCGTGCCGATCGATCGCTTGATCAGCATGGGCTTTGCGCTTGCGCTGGTCGGGCTGTTGTACGCGCTGCTGCGCGGTTCGCGGATCGGGCGCGCGATCGTCGCCGTACGCATGGACCGAGAGGCGGCGCAACTGATGGGCGTAAATGTTAAGCGCATCTACGCCATCACCTTTGGCCTCGGCGCCGCCATGGCAGGCGCTGCCGGCAGCCTGTTCAGCGTCATGTTCCCGATCTCGCCTGAAACGGCGAATGCGCTCCTGGGCAAGGCATTCGTGATCTGCGTCCTGGGCGGATTGGGCAGCGTGCCCGGCGTGATGGTCGGCGGGCTGACGCTCGGCATCATCGAAAGCTACTCCGCGCTCTTCTTCGGGCCGGAATATTCCGTCACCATCTCGTTCACGCTGTTGATCCTGCTTCTGATGTTTCGGCCGACCGGGATCATGGGACGGCGAGGATACCAATGATGCGCCTTCTCGCCTTCGCCGCTGCGGTTCTGCTGGTGATGCTGCCGGCCCTAGCAGACAATTACGTGCTGCGGGTTGCAACTACGATGCTGATGTACAGCGCGCTGGCGCTGGGCTGGAATTTCATCGGCGGCTTTGCCGGATACCCATCGTTCGCCACGGCCGCCTTTTTCGGCCTCGGCGCCTATGCCAGCGGCGTGCTGCAGACCATGGGGGTGCCGATGCCGGCGGCGTGGGCGCTCGGTGGCGCGATCGTCGCGGTGTTCGCTGCCGCGCTCGGCCGCGCCATCCTGCATCTGCGCGGCCACTACTTCGCCATTGCGAGCCTCGTGGTCGCCGAGGTGCTGCGCGAGATCACCAACTCGGCGACCGATTTGACCGGCGGCGGCATGGGATTGAACCTCCCGGTGCTGTCGCTGGACGTGACCACCCAGGCGCAGCTTTTCTACTATGCCATGTTCGCCGCCGCCGCCGCGGCGCTCGCGACCACGGCGATCGTTGCTCATAACCGTCTGGGATTCGGGTTGCGCTGCATTCAGCAGAACGAAGATGCCGCGATCATGCTGGGGATCAACACCCTGCGCTACAAGGTCGTGGCCTTCGTCCTGTCGGCGGTATTTCCAGGCGTGTGCGGCGGCATCTACGCCTCTTGGGTCAACTACATCGATCCGACCGATGTCTATGACGTTCTCCTGTCGGTGAAGCCGATCGTCATGGTTCTCCTTGGCGGCGTCGGCACGGTGATGGGTGGAATTTATGGAGCGTTCCTGTTTCTGCTGATGGAGGAACTGGTCTGGCGCAACCTGCTTCAGTTCCATGCCGGGCTGCTCGGCATCATCGTGGTGTGCCTCGTGCTGTTCCTGCCGCATGGGCTACGCGGGGCCGGATGGGTGAAGCTGCGGTGGCGGCGGCGAACCGGAGAGGCGGCGCCATGACCGCCATGCTGCGGCTCATCAACGTATCCCGCCGTTTCGGCGGCCTCATCGCGGTCAACAACGTCTCGTTCGAATTGCGGGCGGGTGAGATCGTCGGCCTGATCGGCCCGAACGGCGCCGGCAAGACGACGCTGGTCAATCTCATCACCGGCGTGCATCGGGCGGGCGCTGGCGAGATCTGGTATGGCGACGAGCGCGTCGACCGCCTGCCGCCAGATCGCATTGCCCGGCGCGGCATTGCGCGCACGTTCCAGGTCGTGCAGCCGTTCCCGCTCATGACCGTGCTGGAGAACGTCACCGGTGGCGCGCTGTTCGCCGGCGGCGTGCCGACGATCCGCGAGGCCAAAGAAAAAGCCATGGAGCATCTCACGTTCACCGGGCTTTCCCATCTCGCCGAGCGGCCGGCATCGGCGCTCACCCTGGCGAACCGCAAGCGCCTCGAACTCGCCAAGAGCCTCGCCACCAACCCGCGGCTTCTGTTGCTGGACGAGGTCAATGCCGGGCTCAACGCGGCGGAGATCGATGCCGCGCTCGATCTCATCCGCGCCATCGCCGAGCGCGGTATCACCATCCTGTTGATCGAGCACGTCATGAAGGTGGTGCTCAAGGCAACGAGCCGGGTGCTGGTGCTGCACCACGGCGAACTGATTGCCGACGATACGCCCGGCAACGTCACCCGTGATCCGCGCGTGATCGAGGCCTATCTCGGACCAAAATTTGCCGCACGATACGGGTCGGTCGCGCCATGAGCCTGCTGTCGGTCGAGAATGTCACCGCCGGATACGGCGACGTTCAGGTCCTGTGGGGTGTCGATCTGCGCGTGGAGCAGGGCGAGATCGTCTCTCTCATCGGTTCGAATGGGGTGGGCAAGAGCACGCTGTTGCGGACCATCTCCGGGCTGATACCGACGCGGAGCGGGCGCATCACGCTTGGAGAAGTCGACATCGGCAAGCTCCCGCCCGATCAGGTCGTCGCGGCGGGCATCATTCACGTCCCGGAAGGACGGCGGCTGTTTGCGGCGATGAACGTGCGGGACAACTTGCTGATGGGCGCCTACCACCGGCGCGACGGGACGCCCGCCATCCGCCGCGATCTCGACTTCGTCTTCGGGCTGTTCCCGCGCCTGTACGAGCGGCGCCTGCAGGACGCATCGACGCTCTCGGGCGGCGAGCAGCAGATGTGTGCGATCGCACGCGGGCTGATGGCCGCGCCTCGCCTCCTGATGATCGACGAGTTGTCGCTCGGGCTGGCGCCGCGGATCGTCGAAGAGCTCAGCGCCGCGCTGTTGAAGATCAACGCGACCGGCCTGTCGATGCTGGTGGTGGAGCAGGACGTGCTCACCGCGCTCGACCTGTCACACCAGGCCTTCGTGATGGTCTCCGGGCGCGTCACGCTGAGCGGTCCGTCGAAAAGCCTTGCGGATAACCCCTTCATCAGGGAAGCCTATCTCGGGGTCGCGTCCGATGTCGGGGTTGCACCATGACTGGAAAATCCATCGACTATTACGATTCCATGTCGTCGCCGTGGACGTATCTCGGCCACTTGCGGTTCGAGGACCTGTGCCGCCGCTTCGACCTGACCATCAATCACAAGCCGATGGATCTGTTGAAGGTCTGGTCGGTGTCCGGCGGCCTGCCGCTGCGGGAGCGCGCAAAGCAACGGCAGGCTTATCGACATCAGGAACTGCGGCGTTGGCGCGAGCTGCTGGGCGTTCCCTGCAACCTGGAGCCCGCCTACCATCCGGTTGCCGACCGGCGGGCCTGCTACCTCGCGATTGCGGCGATGCGGCAAGGGCTCGACTGGAGCCGGTTGAGCTACGCGCTGCTGCGCGCGGTCTGGGTGGAGGAGCGGAACATCGCGGATCACGAGACGCTGGCGGCGATCGCCACTGAAAACGGCACGGACGGAAAGGCGTTGCTGGCAGCGACGGAGGACGAAGCCGTCAAAGGCGAGTACCAGGCGAACACCGATGAAGCCATCGCCATCGGCGTCTTTGGCGCGCCCACCTATGTGTTCGAAGGCGAGCTGTTCTGGGGCCAGGACCGCCTGCAGATGCTGGAGTGGCGGTTGACGCAGAAGCTGGGCCCACCGGCAGCCCCGGCGTCGAACGGCTGAATTGCAATCGCGCGACGAAGGCTCTTGGCAGCGACCGGCTACTGCTTGTTCGGATACTGGCCGCAGGAGCGGGCACCTTGCCCGAACATCTCTTCGCAGTCTTCCCGCGTCACCGGCCCGTGACCGATCACCTTGGCGAGCAGATAGTCCGCGATGGCCTCGATCTCGCGCTTCTGCAGGGTCGTACTGGGAGGGGGGGAGGGCCGTTGCGCGCCGAGCTCCGCCTCGGTCACGCCGTAGCAACGCTTGTCGGTGTAGGCGAGCTCGTCGTAGTGGGGCATCGGCGTTCCGGGCCGGCCGCACATGATCACCTCGATCAGCTGCTCGCGGTTGAGGAAGCTCTGCCGCAGGTTTGCCGCGCCGCCGTTGGATTGCGGCTCGCCTGCTCCGTCGGCCGCCCAGCCGTGGCAGAACGAGCATTGCGCCTTGTCGTGGTAGAGCCGCCGCCCGTAGGCGGCCGGGTCGGCCGGCTGCGCCGCCAGCGCGGTCATCGTGGCGGCAAGCGCGGCGGCGGCGACGAGCGCGGTGCTGCGCGGATGTGGCATAGTCTTCATTGTTCTCCTCGCCGCCGGGATCGCGGCAGTGCCGGGGCGCATGTTCCCCCGGCCGAGGCTGCTATATCATGCTGTGCATGCCTCGCCTCCGTCCTTGCCCGGCTTGCCGATCGTGATGCGCTCTCGACCGCCGCCGCTCATGGCTTGGGTTTGGGCTCTTTTGCTGGCGTGCGCACCGGCGGCCGTCGCGCAGGAGCGGCCGACCCGGACCGAGGTGTGGGACCTCAAGCTCGGCGGCGCGGTCGAGGCACTGCCGGATGGCTTTGCCGAGTATGCCTGCGGCTCAAACGGCGGTCCGCCTGGAGCGCCGCTCGCCAGCTGGCGTGATTTCCGCCGCTGCCGCCCGGAGCCCGACGGCCGCCACGAAGTCTATTTCCGCTACGACGACGAGCTGGAATACTGGGCCAAGGCCAACAACTTCTCCACCGAGGTCGAGCAGTTCTCCGGCACCAAGGTCTACGGTTTTCCGGTGGTGCTCTCGGCGCTATTCGACGCCGGCGGCGCGCTCGTGGGGCTGCGGATCGTCAGCGATCCGCGCGATCCTTCGCGCCGACGCGAGGAGGCCTACGCGTTGCGTAACTTCATCACCGGCCGCTTCGGCCGCGAGGGCTGGGACTGCGCCGATCATCCCCCCGCCGACGGCGAGACGGCGGTGTTGCGCACTTTCATCAAGCAGGACTGCCGCAAAGTCCTCGACGGGGTCGGCGTCGCGATGCTCGAGACGCGGTATCTGCGAAAGAAGGGCCAGAGCCAGTACGACCCCCGTACCGACCGGGAGACGGACGGCCAGTTCGAAAGCCACGTGCGGTTCGAGCTGACGAAGTGATTTTCTACCGTGCAGCCGTCGATTCCGGGCGCCTTCGCTGGCGCTCGGACCCCGCAATGACCGCCGAAGGGGTGGCGCAATTAGGCCTAGTTCGCTCGCTACAGCCCGAACACCCAGATCACAGTCGCCTGCGAGGCGGTCCGCATCTCCGGCGAACGGCTGAGCTTGTTCTTGGCGTTCCGCCACAAGCCGGACGCGATCGCGATATATTGCTTGCCGTCGACCGAGTAGGTCATCGGCGGTGCGTTGAAGCCGGTACCGACGTTGATCTTCCACAATTCCTCGAGCGTCTGGTCGTCGAGCGCGACGATGGTGCCGTCGAGTAGCGCCGTGACCACGACCCCGCCGGCGGTGCTGAGCACGCCCGCCGAGTTGGGATAGGGCAGGTCCTTGCGCGCCTTCTGCTCGCCGGTGGCCGGATCGACCACCACGATGCTGCTGGTGAGCCGCTCCGGATTGACGTAGGTGCCGCCCGCGAATTTGCCCTTCACGTGTGCGCTGTGGTCGGGCGTGATGTCGGAGCAGCCCTCAACGCTCGGGATGTAGAGCGTCTTGGTCTTCGGGCTGTAGGACGATGGCCAGTAATTGTTGCCGCCGGACTGGTCGGGACACACGCGCCGCGTCACCTTGTCCGCGTTGACGTTCGCCGGCTCCGCGTAGATCTGAAGATCCTTGTTCGGGTCATAGTCGACCGGCTTGCCGGTCTTGGGATCAATGCCCTTCGTCCAGGTGACCTTGCCGACATACTGCCCTGCCTTGAGAAACTGGCCGTTGAGCCGGTCGAAGGTATAGTTGAATCCGTTGCGGCCGGGGTGGGTGAGGATCTTGCGATCTTCTCCGTTCACCTTCGTATCGATGAGAATGTGGGTGCCGGTTTCGTCGTAGTCCCGGCTGTCGTTCGGCGTGTACTGGAAGTACCACTCCATCTTGCCGCTCGCGACGTTGAACGCGATCGCGCTGTTGGTGAAGAGGTTGTCACCCGGCCGGTACGAGGCATCGTAACCCGGCACCGGATTGCCCGAGCCCCAATAGGTCAAGTTGGTCTGCGGGTCATAGGAGCCGGTGACGTAGAACGCGCCGCCGCCGGTCTGCCAGGCGTTGTTCTTGTCCTTCCAGGTTTCGCTGCCGGGCTCGCCGGGCGCGGGGACGGCGAAGGTTTTCCATTTCACGTTGCCGGTCTTCGGATCGAGCGAGACGATCCAGTCGCGCACACCCTGGTCGCCACCCGAGGCGCCGACGATAATGTCGTCCTTCAGCGCCAGCGGCGCCGAGGACAGCTCCACTTCCGGCTGATCGTGCAGGTTCTTGTCCCAGACGATCTTGCCGCTGTCCTTATCGGTCGCGATGACGCGGCCGTCCTTGCCGGTGGTCGAGATGACGAGATTGCCCCACAGCGCGACGCCGCGGATGCGGCCGTACTTCTCCTGGCCGGGATCCATCTTCCACAGGATGCGGCCTTGGGTGCCGGAGCGAACGTCGATCTTGTAGACCGCGCCCCAGCCGTCGACGACGTACATAAACCCGTCCTCGACCAACGGCGTCGCCTCCAGCGCCTCGTTGGGCGACGTTCCGCCGATCGCGACGGCGAACAAGAGCTTCATGTTCTTGATGTTCGACTTGTTGATCGTCTCGAGCGTGGAGAAGCGCTGCGCGTTGTAGTCGTGATGGACCATGAGCCAATTGTGCGGCTCGGGATTGAGCAGGCGCTCGAACGTGACGTCGGCGGCGCGAACAGCGGACGTGCTTGTCAGCAGCGCGCCCGTAAACGCGGCCAGCCCGGCGGTGGACTTTATCTTCATTGTCGCCTCCCTGGGCTTACAGCCCGAACACGAACAGCACGGTGGCGTTCGACAACGTCTTCATCTCGGGCGAGCGCGCGAGCTTGGCCCGGCCAACCACGCCGATGCCGGAGGCAATAGCGATGTATTGCTTGCCGTCCACCATGTAGGTCATTGGCGGCGCCACGAAGCCCGAGCCCACGTTGATCTTCCACAACTCTTCCAGAGTCTGGTCGTCGTAGGCCAGGATCGTGCCGTCGAGCAGCGCGGTCACCACGATGCCGCCGGCGGTCGCGAGCACGCCGCTGTGGTTGCCGTAGGGGAGCTCCTTGCGCACCTTGAACTCGCCCGAGGCCGGATCGACCACGCTCAGCGAGCCCGTGATCCGTTCCTCGTTGACGTAGTTGCCGCCGCCGAATTTGCCCTTCACGTGCGCGGTCGGGTCGGGCGTGACGTTGGCGCAGCCTTCGTTGCCGCCGATGTAGAGGAGCCGCGTCTTCTGGCTGTAGGCCGGCGGCCAGAAATTGGTGCCGCCATGCACGTCGGGGCAGGCATTCTTGAGCACGTCGGTGCCGCCCTTCCACGGCAGCGCGAAGTTCTGCACGTCCTTGGCAGGATCGTAGTCGACCGGCTTGCCGGTCTTGGGATCGATGCCCTTGGTCCAGGTGACCTTGGCGGCATATTGCACCGCCTTGAGGAACTGGCCGTTCTGCCGGTCGACGGTGTAGTTGAAGCCGTTGCGGTTGGCATGCGCGAGCAGCTTGCGATCCTCGCCGCCCACCTTGCCGTCGATGATGATCTGCGACCCGCTCGAATCGTAGTCGCGGTTGTCGTTCGCGGTGTGCTGGAAGTACCACGCGATCTTGCCGGTCGCGGCGTCGAACGCGATCGTGCTGTTGGTGAAGAGGTTGTCGCCGGGCCGGTAAGCGGAATCGTAGCGCGGCGCGGGATTGCCCGAACCCCAATAGGTGAGGTTGGTCACGGGATCGTAAGAACCCGTGACGTAGAACGCGCCGCCGCCGGTTTCCCACGCGTTGGCCTTGTCCTTCCAGGTCTCGCTACCGGCCTCGCCGGGCGCGGGAACCGCGAAGGTCTTCCATTGCAGCTTGCCGGTCTTGGGATCGAGCGAGGCGATCCAGCAGCGCACGCCGTTGTCGCCCCCCGAGCCGCCGACGACGATCGAGTCCTTGAGCGCCAGCGGCGCCGCGGTGATCTCCATGCCGGGCTGGTCGAGCAGATTGGTGTCCCAGACGATCTTGCCGGTCTCCCGGTCGGTCGCGATGACCCGTCCGTCGAGGCCGGTGACGGAGACGACGAGATTGCCCCAGAGCGCGACGCCGCGGTTGCGGTCCGGCTTCTGCTGGCCCGGATCCATCTTCCACAGGATGCGGCCCTGCGTGCCCGAGCGCACGTCGATCTTGTAGACCACGCCCCAGACGTCGGTGATGTATAGAAAGCCGTCATCGACCAGCGGCGTCGCCTCGACGTATTCGTTGGCGGAGGTGCCGCCCAGCGCCACCGCGAAGGCGAGCTTCAAGTCCTTCACGTTCGACTTGTTGATCTTGTCGAGCGACGAGAATCGTCGCGAATTGTAGTCGTGGTGATTCATGAGCCAGTTTTGCGGCTCGGGGTTGAGCAAACGCTCGTAGGTGACGTCCGCGGCGCGTGCGGCCGAGATGCCGCTGGCCAGCACCGCGCAACCAAACGCGGCAAAAGTGCCGACCGTCCCGGCACGGCGAAAGCGCGAATTGCTGATTTTGAATGATGACGTCACAGCCGCCTCCCTGTGTTCTCTTGTTGATCGAGACTAGCTCGCTGGACCCTGGCGTGACAATGGTCGGCGGCGGAAGCCTGCGGCCGGCTTGCAGTTTGCCGACCGGCGGGCTTGACTGCTGCCGTCGGAATTTTCCAACGACGGCCCGCTGGCACGATCGGAGTGGATCGCGGCGCCGTCCATACCGCACGGCCCAGAAGCATCCAATTGCGCCGCAGGAGCGAGATGATGGACGAGACGGGAGCGGGGACCGGTCGTTGCTGCGGATGTTGTGATGCCGAGCGAGCGACCAGGCGCACGTTTCTGACCGCGATGTCGGTTCTTGGACTGGACCTGGCGGCCGATACCATTCCGGCGTGGGCCGAGCCGGCGAGCGAGCGGCCCAAGGAGGGCGATGTCCTTGTCGCCGTCGAGAGCGACAAACCGGACGCGCTTGAACCCAAGGATGTTCCGGTCGGTGGACCGCCGGTCCTGGCATGGCCGATGGATCCCGCCAGCAATACCGTTCGCAAGGAGTCGCGCCTCAACAAAGTCCTGCTGGTGCATCTCGATCCCTCGACGCTGGTCGGGTCGACCAAGGATCGCGCAGCCGAGGGCATCGTTGCCTATTCGGCGATTTGTCCGCATGCGGGCTGCGAGGTGAACGGCTGGCTGGCGGATCAACAGATTCTCGAATGCTCCTGTCATTATTCGCATTACAATCCGCGCGACGCCGCGGCGGTGATCGACGGTCCGGCGACCCGTTCCCTGCCGGCGCTGCCGCTCAAGATCGTGGAGGGCAAGCTGGCCGTCGCCAAGCCCTTCACCAGTCGCGTGGGTATCGTTCCAACCTGACGGCTGCCGCGCGGCACGCCGGAAACATCGATCGGAGTGGTAATCGTCAGTCAGGCATCGAAGCAGACCCAACCCGATGCGTAGTGCTCGGGGAAAAACAGAAAGAGCAGGAGGAAACGTCATGACAATGGCCAAGGTTCTCATGCGAAGCGTGGGTGTCGCTGCCGCGCTCGCAGCGGCCGGCATCCCGCAAGCTTCCGCGCAACAGATGATCGCTCCGGCATCGGCAACACCTGTCCCGGGACCGATGCCGGACATTCTGCAGAAATATGCGCCGGTCACCGCCGAGCGGCTGAAAAAGCCGGAGGACGCCAACTGGCTGATGTTCCGCCGCACCTTCGACGGTTGGGGTTACAGTCCGCTTGCGGACATCACCCCGGACAACGTAGGCCGCCTGCAGCCGGTTTGGAGCTTCGCCACCGGGCAGATCGAGGGCCACCAGGCGCCGCCGATCGTGAACAACGGCGTGATGTTCGCGGCGACGCCCGGCAATCAGCTGCTCGCGCTCGAAGCCAAGACCGGCAAAGTGCTGTGGCGTTACAAGCGCCCGTTTCCCGAGGACATGGTTCCGCTGCATCCAACCAATCGCGGCGTCGGTCTTTATGGCGACAAGGTCTTTTTCGCCGCCGCGGAGGCGGTGCTGGTGGCGCTCGACGCCAAGACCGGCAAGGAGGTCTGGACCGCGAAAGTCGACGATTACAAGAAGGGCTACTACATGTCGCTGGCGCCGCTCGTCATCGACGGCAAAGTGTTGCTGGGCGCCTCGGGCGGGGAGGTGGGCGTGCGCGGCTTCCTTGCTGCATTCGATGCCGAGACCGGCAAGGAGCTTTGGAAGACGTATACGGTCCCTGCGCCCGGCGAGCCTGGAAGCGAAACCTGGCCCGCGGGCGGCGATCATTACAAGAGGGGCGGCGGCTCGATCTGGGTGACGGGCACCTACGACCCCGACACCAACCTCACCTTCTGGGGTACCGGCAATGGTGGGCCTTGGTTCGGAGATCAGCGGCCGGGAGACAATCTCTATACCAGCTCAGTGGTCGCCTTCGACGCCACCACCGGGTCGATCAAGGGACACTTCCAATATCACCCCAACGACTCCTGGGACTGGGACGAGGTCTCGCCGCCGATCGTCGTCGACTATCAGCGCGATGGCAAAACCGTGAAGGGTCTCGTCAACGTCGCGCGCAACGGCTACCTCTGGCAACTCGAACGCACCGACGGCAAGATCAACTTCATCGCCGGTCAACCCTTTGTGCGGCAGAACGTCTTCAAGAGCCTCGACCCCAAGACCGGGCGACCGGATATCGATGAGGCCCGCAAGCCCGGGACAGGCAAGACCGCCGAGTTCTGCCCCAGCTTGTGGGGCGGCAAGGATTGGCCGCCGGTTGCCTACAGCCCGCAGACGCGGATGATGTACATTCCCGCCAACGACAACTTGTGCACCGAGCTGGCTGGCGAGCCGGTCAAATATGTGCAGGGCGAGCGCTACATGGGGGTGGCGAAGAACGTGCTGAAGATGGTCGCCGGGTCCGACCACATCGGCGAACTGCAGGCCTGGGACCTCGACACCGGCAAAAAGGTATGGACGACCAACCTGCCGTCGTTCAACTGGGGTCCTCTGCTTGCGACCGGCGGCGGCCTTCTGTTCGCGGGCGGCACCAACGATCGCATGTTCCGCGCCTTCGACGCCAAGACCGGCAAGATCCTGTGGGAATTTCCGACAGGCTCCGGGGTGGCGGCGGTGCCGGTCTCGTTTCAGGTCGACGGCAAGCAATACATCGCGGTCCAGTCCGGCTGGGGCGTCGACCCCGCGAAGATGCAGGCGCGCATGAACCTGATCTTCCCCGGCCAATATCCGGAGGTGCCACAGGGCGGCGCGATCTGGGTGTTTGCGGTGAAGTGAGGCCGCTTGAGGGTGATAGCGGGGCCGGAGTCGTTTGCCGGCCCCCAGTCGATCCTAGAAATGGATCCTGACCGCAGGCGCTCCTACGGGATCGGCAACAACGGCTTTTGTCCCGCGTGCAATTGCATGTCGACGGCAGTGAGCAAGGCCGCGGTGCCGGCATAGTTACCCATCAGCATCACGAGCTCGACGAGCTTGGTGGGCCCGAACAGTGCCTTGGCCTTGGCGAAAGTTTCCGGCGTCACTTTGTGGTCGCGGAAAATCTGCCGACCGAGCTCGATCACGGTCGCGTCGGTTTCGTCCAGACCTGCGGTGCTCTTGCGGTGCTTGATTGCGTCGATCACGGCAGGCTCGACGCCTTCCTTCAAGGCTTCCGGCTCATGCGCCGCCCATTCGAACTGGCTGTCCATCTCGCGCGCGGTGGCGAGGATCGCGATCTCCCGCACGCGTGGGGTGAAGCCGGCCTCATAGCGCAGATACCGGTTGAGCGCGCGCGTATGCTCGGCGGTGTTCGGGCTGTAGAGCTGGATGCCGCTCGGACCCTGCAAACCAGCAATGGATGCGCCCGGCGCCGATACGCGGTCGTAGTGCTTTTTACCGGCCTCGTCCAAATCCTCGCGTTTCGGCAGGGGCAGGCGAAATCCCGACTTGGGGTCGATGTCCGAAGGCATGGTGGTTTGCATGGTCGGGGGCAAATCGGCCTGCGTCAAGGCCGTTCGCGAACCGACCAGGATGCCGGCGGCGCAACACATGAGCACAAGATAGACGCGACAATGGGGGAAGGCCGTCCCCATCGGATCCTCGTTTAGGGAATTTGGGCTATCGAAATGAAATACGCCAAGCGTTTTTGAACGCGGGCCAGGGCTTCAGCGGATACCGGCGGTAAATGCCGTAGTGCAACAGCAGGCGGTCCAAGAATAGCACGTCAGTAGCTCCCAGTGTCTCTGCAGCCTAAACGCTGAACCGACGAGAACGTTCCGATATTTCCTGAGTCGGGCCAAACAGTCGAGGACGTCATCGGCTATTTGGTCGATCGGCGGTTCATCTCCGCTCTGGGGCGGAATGCGAGGCGAAGACGCCGCCCGCATGACTGTTACAGTCCCTGTGTTTCCCTTTGATGACGCCTCCCCCCCCTGCAGCAGTCGGGGAGCGACGGTGGCTTCCCTCGACGAAGCCACGCAGGCGCAGCCAGTCGCTTTTCTCAGACGGCGCGATGAGCGGCCTCGCGATCGCTTGGCGTAGGGCTCTCGCGCGAAGCAGGGCGGCTTGGCTTTTGGGTCTTAACCTTTGACGGTTCTGCAAGGAATGAGAGCCGCACTGCACTGGGTGGAACAATTACAACAGTTTTCCGTTGATCACGCGATCTTCGCAGGAGGCAGCAATGAACGGTCTCATTTATCTCATCGGTCTGATCGTCGTCATCTTGGCGATCCTTTCGTTTTTCGGCCTGCGCTGAGGGGTGGAGCAGATGGTTGATCAACCCCCGTACCGACGCGAGGCCGCGGCCGCTCCGGTCTACATATCCTGGGGAGCTGTGATCGCCGGCGCCATCGCCGCATCTGCCCTCACCTTCGTCCTCATCACCTTCGGCGCGGCGATCGGCCTTGCGACCGCTTCGCCGTCCGCGACCTGGCGAGATACNTCNGTTGCGCTCGCCCTCTTGTCCGGGCTTTGGCTTCTGCTCACCGCAGTTGCGAGCTTTGCGCTCGGCGGCTATCTCGCCGGGCGGCTGCGGGCGACTTGGGAAACCACCACCGTCGAGGAGGTCGAATTCCGTGATGGGATCCACGGCATTCTCGTGTGGGGACTGGCGATTATCATTGGAGCCGCGCTGGCATTGGGTGCGGTGCGGGCGGCGACCCCGCAGGCCACGGGCAACGCCCTTGCGCCGACCGCTGCGACGGCCGAGCCATTGCTCGCATTCGAACTCGACCGGCTGTTTCGCGCTGACCGCCGTCCGGGCGAGGTGGTTGAGCCGGATGCCCGGGCTCAGGCCGCAAGAATCATCACCACCAGCCTCGGGCATGCGGACATGGCTGCCGAGGATCGCGCCTACCTCGTTCGCATGGTCATGGCCCGAACTGGGTTGGCTCAGCCGGATGCCGAGCGTCGGGTGACCGAGGTGATTGCCCAAGCTCGCCGCGCCATCCGCCGCGCTCGGGCCAATGCCGTGATCTTGGCGTTCATGGCGGCGGCCTCGCTTTTGGCGGGAGCGGCTGTCGCATGGTTTGCCGCCGGCTTCGGCGGCCGCCATCGCGATGGCGAAGCGATCCCGGCCTTTTGGCTCAATCGGCCGGGTACGCCGGTGAGGGGTATGCCGTGAACCAGGAATGCCGAGAGGAGCGCCCGCTTCAGACCGCAGGCTGAACGGTCCCCCGACATTCGCCAAAGCCGATCGTTGCAAAGCCTTCACGTCGGCACTGCGCGCGCATGATCACGGTGTCGCCGTCCTCCAGGAAACGGCGACTCTCGCCTGATTGCAGCGCAACCGGTTGCCGGCCGCCCGCCGAGATCTCGAGCAAGCTGCCAAGGCCGTCGTCTTGCGGCGCCGAGATTGTGCCGGTCCCGAAGACATCGCCGGGCCGCAGGTTGCAGCCCCCGCTGGCGTGATGGGCGACCAGCTGGGCGACCGTCCAATAGAGATGGCGTGCGTTGCCGGCGGACAGTCGGTGTGCCGGAAGCTGCTTGGACCGCAGACCATCGGTGAGCAAAAAGACTTCGAGATCGATGTCGAGAGCGCCGGTTGTCTGGTCTGCTGCGTCGAGAAGATAGGAAAGCGGACCCGGATCGCCGGCGGGCCGTGCTCCCTGCGCGGTTCGGAACGGCGCCAGCGCCTCGGGCGTGACCACCCACGGCGAGATGGTGGTGAGAAAGCTCTTGCCGAGGAACGGACCGAGCGGTTGATATTCCCAGCCCTGAATATCGCGCGCGGACCAGTCGTTCAGCAAGCAAAACCCTGCGATGTGGTTTGCCGCCTCCGCCACGGGAATCCGAGCGCCGAGCTCATTGCCGGGGCCGATCCAGATGCCGAGCTCCAATTCATAGTCGAGATTGCGCGAGGGCCCGAAGCTCGGAACCGAGTCCGCCGCGGGTTTGCGCTGGCCGTTCGGGCGGCGCACGTCGGTGCCGGAAGGCCTGATGGACGACGCGCGGCCGTGATAGCCGATCGGCACGTATTTGTAGTTCGGCAACAGCGGATTGTCGGGCCGGAACAGCTTGCCCGCATTGGTCGCGTGGTGAATGCCGGCAAAGAAATCCGTGTAGTCGCCGATCGTCGCGGGCAGCTCCAGGCGGCACGCATCGGCGCGGTGAATGAGCCTTGAGCGCAGCGCCTCGTAACGGGCGCGGTCCGGGCCATCGGCATCGAGAATCTCGCCGAGCCGACGCCGCAAGGCAAGCCGTGCGTCGCTGCCGAGCGCGAACAGGGGGTTGAGCGTCGCGCCGGACGCGGCCTGCGCGGCCTCGGCGGCGAGACCATCGAACAGTCCGAGCTCGAGCGCCGCGGCGAGATCGAGGATGTCGTCTCCGATGGCGATGCCACCGCGGGCGGCGCCATCGGGAGGCGTGAACACGCCGAGCGGAAGGTTCTGGATCGGAAAGTCGGCGTGATGGTTCGCCGAGGCAACCCAGCTTTGCCGCCTTGGTGAATGGGTATCATCGATCATGATTGGATCTTGTTCATACTGTCCTTAAAGGTGCCGGCGTGTGCCCGATGGCGCCTGCTGCCATCATGGCTTGCTGCCTGGATCGAAGTGCTTGCGCAAGCCCTGCCAGCAATCGAGGTAGTCGTCCTGCAGCTGCTCGAGATCAGCCGCATATTTCGTCACTCGCTGGGGGAAGCGGGTTTCGAACATGAATGCCATGGTGTCGATCAGCTTCACAGGTTTGAGCTCGCCGTTGCTGGCATGTTCGAAGGCAATCTCGTCCGGTCCATGCGGCAGCATGCAATTGTGCAGCGAGATGCCGCCCGGCAAAAATCCTTCCGGTTTGGCATCGTAGATGCCGTAGATCAGGCCCATGAACTCCGACATCAGATTGCGATGGTACCACGGTGGCCGGAATGTATTTTCCGCCACCTGCCAACGCTCGGGGAAGATGACGAAATCGACATTGGCGGTACCCGGCGTCTCGGACGGCGCCGTCAGGACGGTGAAGATCGAGGGATCAGGGTGATCGAACAGCAATGCGCCCACCGGTGAGAAGTGCCGGAGATCGTATTTGTAAGGTGCGTAATTGCCGTGCCAGGCGACCACGTCGAGCGGAGACTGGGCGATCTGCGTTGCATAAAGCTCCCCACCCCATTTCACGAACAGGGTCGATGGCTCCTCGCGGTCATCGTATGCGGCAACCGGAGTTAGAAAGTCCCGTGGATTGGCGAGGCAATTTGCCCCGATCGGTCCGCGATACGGCAGCGTGAAGCCGCCGCCGTAGTTTTCGCACACGTAGGCGCGCGCGGGCCCATCGACGAGCTCGACCTTGAAGATCATGCCGCGCTGGATCACGCAGATCTCGCCGGGCTCGATATCGATGACGCCGAACTCGGTGCGGAAACGAAGCCCGTTCTCCTGCGCTACGACGAGAAGCTCGCCGTCCGCATTGAAGAAGTACTCGTTCTGCATGGACGCAGTCACGAGCAGCACATGTGCGGCCATGCCGGTCCGCGTCTCGGCGTCGCCCGCCGTGGTCATCGTGCGCAGGCCGCTCACGAAGGTCAGCGTCTCGTCCGGTATCGGGATCGGTCCCCAGCGCAGCTGACCGATCGGCAGGTCGGTTTCCTCCCGCGCCGACGGGGCGGTGCGAATGCGTCCCTGATCGATCTTCTTGTAACGGCTGGAGTGCTTGACGGTGGGTCGAATGCGGTAAAGCCACGAGCGTTGGTTGCTCGCCTGCGGTGCCGTGAACGCCGAGCCCGACAGCTGCTCCGCATAGAGGCCAAAGCTGACCTTTTGGGGCGAATTGCGCCCAACCGGCAGCGCGCCTGCAAGCGCCTCGGTCTCGAAGGAGTTGCCAAATCCGGACATGTAGCCAGCAACGAGACCGATCTGGCGAACGTCGGCCTTGGCTCCAAATCGCGATGAGTCCTGAACGTTCATGGCGACCCTCCCTGTATTCCTGGGCGCATCCCGGTCGATACCGCAGCGTCAATCTAGCGCATCGTTGCCGGCAGCCAGAGCGCTATCTGCGGAAAGATCATCAGCAGTACGGTGGTGATCACCATCGATATCATGAGAATGCTGGTACCCTTGTAGACCTTCATCAGGTCGACTCCGGCCGTCGCACTTACGATGAATGCGATGAGGCCAACCGGCGGAAAGACCAGCCCCATCGCCACCATCATCATCGACATTACGCCGAACCAGATCGGATCGAAGCCGAGCGAGGTGATCAACGGAAAGGTGAGCTGCAGCGTGAGCAGCAGCAGGGGGATTTCATCCATGAACATGCTGATGATGAAATAGGCGACAACGATGCCGATGATGACCACCCAGCGATTGAGATCCATCGCGGTGACGGCGCTGACCATGTCCTGAGGAATGCGGCTCAATGCCATGTAGTAGCCGAAGATCGTCGCGCCGATGAGGATGAGAAAAATCATCGCCGAGGTGCGAATGGTGGATTTCACCGCATCCAGCGCATCAGCCAAGGTGAGCCGGCCGAACACCGCACCGATGATGCCGGCGAGCAGGGCTCCCAGCGCCCCCACCTCCGTCGGGGTTGCGATCCCGGTATAAAGCAGCACCAGCACCAGAAAGATGAGGAGGAGGCTGGGCCAGATGCGCACGAGGCTGGCCCAGCGCTCCTGCCGGCTGACGCGATAAGTGGTGGGCGCGTGCTTGGGACTGACGACCACCCAGAGATAGATCATGGCCGCAAGCAGAACGCCGGCAATGAGTCCCGGGACGACGCCGGCGATCAGAAGCTTGCCGATGGAGGTTTGGGTCGCGACGCCGTAGATCACCATGGCGATGCTCGGCGGAATCAGGATATCGAGCGTCGCGCCGATGCCGATCGCGCCGGCGGCGAGTTCGTCCGAATAGCCGTGGCGGCGCATTTCCGGCATGGCGATCTTGGACATCACCGAGGCCGCGGCCGTGCTCGCGCCGGACATGGCGCCGAAGATGCCGCAGGCGAAGACGGTGGCAATCGCAAGCCCACCCTTGATGTGCGAGCACCAGTTGCTGGCGGCAGTGTAAAGGTCGCGCGCGAGTCCGCTCGAGGCGGAAAAAAATGCCATCAGAATGAACATGGGTATCGTGGTCAACGCGTAATCCGCCACCGTGCTGAACGGCGCCAGACTGACAATCCCCATCACCTTGCCGAAATCGCCGGTGACGACGTAGATGCCCAGCATGCCGGCTCCCGCGAGCGCGACGGCGATCGGTACGCCAAGAACGAGTGCAAGAACCAGCACCAAAAGCGGAATCGCGACCATGTCGATCTTTCAGCAGCCTCGCACGGCCTGCATGGCTATGCGGGCGGTGCCTCTTCCCTGAACAGGTAGGACCGACCGCTGCGAATGCGCAGGAGATCTATGAGCATGGCCACTGTCAGCCCGAGAAAGCCCAAGGGAACGACGCAGTAGGCGGGTCCGACCAGCAGCGGCAGCGCGCTCAGCGTGGTGTCGTCACTCAATCCGCGCACCGCCTGCTGAGTTGTCGCCACGAGAATGATCAGACAAAACAGCAGCGACACCAGATGTGCGAGATATTGCGCCAGCAGTTTCATCCGCGCAGGTAAGCGGTCGACCAGGAAGGTGACGCGGATGAATACGCCGCCGCGATAAGCAAAGGACAGGCCCAGGAAGATGGTCGCCACCATCAGGTATTTTTCGGTGATCTCATAGGCCCCCATGATCGGGCGGTTGAGCAGGTAGCGGCTGAGCGCATCCGCGGATGTGAGGCACATCATCACGACGGCCGCGAGCACGCTGGCATAGACCAGCACGAGCTCGCAGCGCCACAGCCACTTGTCGATGGATTGCAGGACGGTCACCGTTTCTTCGCGCGATTTTCAGTGCGCATTGGTATCGTCTCTACAGACCGTTCATCCCTATCGGGCGGCTGTCATTCCGGGGCCCGAGCAATAGCGCTCGCCCCGCTTTGCGGCGCCCCGGAATGACGACAACCGAATCAAGGGCCCAACCACCACACTAGTTCTTGAGCGAATCGAGCGTCGCGTTGAGGATGTCGCGAGCGTCCTTGTGGCCCTTGCCTTCCATCTTCTTGACCCATTCGTCCCAGATCGGCTCACCGGCGAGCTTGGTCCAGCGCGCAAGCTGCTCGGGAGGGACCTGATAGCGGTTGAGCTCGTAGTTTCCGGCTTTCGCCCGCTCGATCACGCCTTCCTCCGCGGTATCGAAGAAGTTCTTGCCCCAGAATTTTGCGCCGGCGAGACCGCTCACGCTCATGATCGCGTCGCGGACGTCCTTGGGCAAGGACTGCCATTTCTGCTTGTTGGCGCAGACCGAGAAATACGCCACGTAGAAAGGAGCTATGGTGTAGTTCCTCGCCACCTCATAGAGCCGGAACCCCTGCACCGCCTCTCAGGGCGCGGCCGCGCCATCGACCACGCCTTTGTCGAGGGACTGATAGACGTCGGGCATCGGAATCAGCGTCGGCACCGCCCCGAGCGCCTTGGCCATTTCGGTGGGAGGCCCGCCCAGCACGCGAAGCTTCAAGCCCTTGAAATCCTCGAGCGTCCTCACCTGCTTCTTGGACACCAGCAGATTGGGCGAGCTGGTGTACAGCACCAGGGGCTGGATCTCATTGAACTCCTTCTGCACCGAGGGGAATTTTTCATACAGCTTCCACAGCGTTTCACTTCCCTTCTCAGCCGAACTGATGGGCAGGAACGGCAGCGACATGACGTCCGACAGCGGCGTCTGCTCCGGCCAATAGCCCTGCACGCACCAGCCGATATCGGCGATGCCGCCGCGGATGCCCTTCCACATATCCACGCCTTTGATCAGGGTCTGGGATGGATAGACCTCGATCTTGACGCGGCCCTTGGTCGCCTCTTCGACTTGCTTCACCCAGGGCTGCAGCGCGTGCGAGGGCCCCCATGCCGTCGGAGAATTCTGGTCGGCGAGCGTGAGCTTGATCTCTTGCGCTGGGGCTGGGCCGATGCAGGCGAGGGTGGCAGCAATCAGGCCCGCCACCGCCAGATTTCTTCTTTCGGACATGTGTTCACTTCCCTTCCGGATTAAGGTTTTTGGTTGGAGGCGCTTGCGCGCACCGGTCGCAATAGTGCCGTTCGTATTGCCGTCAGACACGCCGACATTCCACAAGGCGTCCGGGGCCGGGCATCAGAAGCGTCTCCGGAGATGGATTAGGGAGATGGATTAGAATGTCCGCAAAGTCCGTGGGCAGGGGTTCTCCCAGGACCGATCTCGTGACGGCTGATCTCGTGCTCAACTCCACATGCGGCGCAATCGCATGGCGATGTCGACGGGCTCGCCTGTCGGCCTGTGGCCGGTGGTCTTTGCGCTGGCGCTTGGCCAGGCACAACTCTCGAAGCGGTCGAGCATGGAGGCCGTGATGAAGCGCGTCCGCGCGGCATATATGTGGCGGTCGCCGTTGCTCTTCTGCTGGTGCGCGAAGAAGCGTTGCGGCATGACCAGGTGCAGGTGATCCTTCGCCCTGGTCATCGCAACGTAGAGCAGGCGTCGCTCCTCCTCGATCTCCGCCCTGCTGCCGGTGCCGAGGTCCGACGGAATGCAGCCATCGATCACGTTGAGCACCAGGACCGACTTCCATTCCTGGCCCTTGGCCGAGTGAATGGTCGAGAGCACGAGATAGTCCTCGTCGAGCAGAGGCGTCCCCGCTTCGTCGCTGGTGGCATCGGGCGGGTCGAGCGTGAGATCGGTCAAGAAGCGTTCGCGTGTGGGATAGGTGGATGCGATCTGGGCAAGCTGTTGCAGATCGGCTTGGCGCATGGCGGCGTCGTCATGGATGCGTTCCAGATGCGGAGCGTACCAGCGGGAAACGAGGTCCAGTTCGGCCGGCCACCCGGCGGTCTTGCCGCGCACGAGAGCGAGCGCTTCCGAAAACGACGGCCAGTGCGCGGCGGAGGCTGCCGGAGGAGCGAACGTTGCGACGACCGATAGCGGATCGGCGGCATTCATGACCAGATCGAGAAGCCGCGCCGCCGTCGCCGGACCAACGCCAGGCAGGAGCTGGACGACGCGAAAGCCCGCGGCACGATCGCGCGGGTTCTCCGCCCAGCGCAGAAATGCCAGAACGTCCTTGACATGCGCCGCTTCGAGGAACTTGAGGCCGCCGAATTTGACGAACGGGATATTGCGACGCGTGAGCTCGATTTCGAGCGGTCCGCTGTGGTGGGACGCGCGAAACAACACCGCTTGTGCCTTGAGAGCGACGCCGGCTTCCAGCTGCTCCAGGACTTTACCGGCGACATAGCGGGCCTGATCGACTTCGTCGCGCACGTTCACCAGGCGCGGCCGCTCGGCGGAGACCCGGTCCGACCACAGGCTTTTGGTAAAGCGTTCTTCGGCCTGTTCGATAACCGCATTCGCGGCGGCAAGGATCGGCTGCGTCGAGCGATAATTGCGGTCGAGGGTGACGACCTCGGCGCGCGGCGTGAAGTGGCCGGGAAAATCGAGGATGTTGCGCACCGTGGCCGCCCGGAACGAGTAGATGGATTGGGCATCGTCGCCCACGACCGTCAGGCCATTGCCATTGCGCTTCAGCGCCAGAAGGATCGAAGCCTGCAGCCGGTTTGTGTCCTGATATTCGTCCACCAGCACGTGGTCGAAGCGATCGGCCATGTCGTCGGCGATGGACGACACCGCCATCATCTGCGCCCAATAGAGCAGCAGGTCGTCGTAGTCGAGCACGTGCTGGCGCTGCTTGGCTTCGACATAGGCCGCGAACAGCCGGCGCAATTGCGTTTCCCATGTCGCACACCAGGGAAAGGCGGAACCGAGCACTTCGCCCAGCGGAGTTTCCGCATTCACGGCGCGCGAATAGATGGCAAGGCAAGTGCCCTTGGTGGGGAATCGCTTTTCCATCTTCGAGAGGTCGAGATCGTGCCGGATCAGATTGAGCAGATCGGCCGAATCCTCGCGGTCATGAATCGTGAACGATCGATCGAGCCCGATTTGCGGCGCATATTCGCGCAGCAGCCGCGCACCGACGGCGTGAAAGGTGCCCGACCAGGTGAGCGCGTGTGTGCGTCCCGCATTGCCGCGAAGGACATGTGCCAAGATGCGCTCGACGCGCCGGGTCATCTCGGCCGCCGCGCGGCGTGAAAAGGTCAGCAGCATGATGCGGCGCGAATCGACGCCGTTGACGACGAGGTGCGCCACGCGGTGCGCCAGCGTGTTGGTCTTGCCCGAACCGGCGCCGGCAATGATCAGCAACGGAGACGCCGCGGTGAAGTCCGGGCCGCCGAATTCGACGGCGCGGCGTTGCTCGGGATTGAGATGGGCGAGGTGGGCAACGGTCATCGGGACGGGAAAGTGACTCGAGACGGCGCGCCGAGCGTGCGCGCCTCTCGACCGATCCGCCGTGATCGCGCAGGAGCCCTTCCGTACGGGCGCATTGCTGGGTTCATGCTCGCTGCTTCCCCGACTCAATCCCGAACGAGAACAGATAACGAACGAAAACACAAGTTTGCGGAGCCTTCCGCCGGTCGCGGATTTCGCTCGCCGTCCATCCGGGCTACAGCGGGGGCCGCTGCTCACATCAACAGAGCGAACGCATGCCACCGAAGAGCGAATTGCACGTCATTCCGAGTTCCGATCTCCAGCGCTTCGCGAGTGCGCTTTTTCAAGCATTGGGTGTTGCAGGGCCCATGGCCGACGAATGGGCGAAGTCGCTCGTATGGGCGAACCTGCGCGGCGTGGATTCGCACGGAGTGTTGCGGATACCGAGCTACATCGATCGGCTGAAGAAGAAGCTCATCAATCCCATCCCGAACATGCGCGTCGAGATCCGCACCGGCGCCATCGCGGTATTGGAGGCGGACCGCGCGCCGGGAGCGGTCGCGATGTCGCGGGCGATGGATGAAGCCATCGCTCGTGCCCGCGAGGTCCACTTCGGCTGGTGCGCGGCGCGCAACATCACCCATGCCGGTGCCATCGGTTACTTCGCGCTGCAGGCCGCGAACGCAGGGATGGCGGGCATCGTCATGTCGGCCTCCGGTCCGATGATGGCGTACCACGGCGCCAAGGTCTCGGGCGTGTCGAGCAATCCGCTCGCGCTTGCCTTTCCGGCCAAGAGCCGCCCGCCGCTGCTGCTCGACATGTCGACCTCGAATGTCGCGATGGGAAAAATAATGAGCGCCCGCGACGCTGGCCGCGATATTCCGCTGGGCTGGGGATTGGACGAACAGGGACGCGATACCACCGACCCCAAAAAGGTGACGACCCTCCTGCCCCTGGGCGGGCCAAAGGGCTCTGGCCTCTCCTTCATGATCGAGTGTCTTTGCAGTCTTACGGTGGGCAACCCGATCATCGCGCCGGCCCTCGCCGCGGGTGGGGCGCTCGATGCGCCGTTTCTCAATGGCGTTGCGATGGCGGTCGATCTCGCCGCATTCGGCGACGTCGAGCGCATTCTGGCTGAAGCAGATCGGCTTGGAGATCAGATACGGGAGCTCCCGCCCGATGACAGCGTCGAGCGCATCTACCTGCCGGGTGAGCGCGGCGACAGCATCCTGAAGGAACGGATGCGTGACGGCATCCCTCTGCCGCAAGGCACTTGGTCGCGGCTGCTGGCCGCTGCCGACGCGCTCGGCGTACCGCCGCCGTCCAAGGTCGGTGTGTCCGGGTAGCGTGCGCGGCGCCCGCCCGTCGCGGTTGATCTGCCGCGTGTTCGAAAGCGCGACGAAGCCTGGAGCGCGCGCCGACCTCAATATTCGTCGAACATCTGCTGGATCTCGTCCGGTTTGGTCGTCTTGGTCAAAGCCAATTGCAGAAGGATGCGCGCCTTCTGTGGGCTCAAGTTGTCGGCGGCTACGAAGCCCGGCTCCTGCCAGTTGTCGTCGCGGACCACCCGGCCGGCGCCGACCCTGGCGCTGCGCACGACGACAACGCCAGTCGTGTCGTGAAGCTCTTTGAGAGCCTTCCTCGCGTTCTGAGTGTGACCGGCGCCCGTGCCGGCTATGACGAGGCCCTTGGCGCCGGCCGAGACCGCGGCCTTCGCCAGATCGCCGTCGTCGCCGGCGTAGCCGTAGAGGATGCTGACCTTCGGTAGCTCCCCGGTCTGCGTCAGGTCGAATTGCGACTGTGTCGTGTGCTTGCGGGTGGGCGCGCGATAAAACACGATCTTGTCCGGGTCGGCATAACCCAGGATCCCCAGCTCGCGGGACTGAAAGGTCTCCAGGCGATAGGTGTTGGTCTTGGTCACGTCGCGTGCCGCATTGATTTCATCGTTGAGCACAACCAACGTGCCCTTGCCGCGCGAGACCGGGTCCGCGGCGACCCTGATGGCGTTGAGGAGGTTGAGCGGGCCGTCCGAGCTGAGCGTGCTGAACGGCCGCTGCGCGCCCACGATCACCACGGGCTTGTCGCTCCGCACCGTCAGATTCATGAAATAGGCGGTCTCCTCGATCGTATTGGTCCCGTGGGTGAAAATGATGCCGGCAATGTCGGGGTCCGCCAGTCTGGCGCTCATTCGCAGGCTGAGTGCTTTGAGCTCCTGCGGCTGGTCGTAGGGAATGAACTCATCGGATTCCACGGTCACGCGCGCAAATTTCTGGACTTCGGGTATCCGCTCGATCAACTGCGCGCCGGTCAATCTCGGCTCGCCGGTGGTGGCGTAGCGGAGATACTCGAGACGGTTGGCCGGATTGCGCGGCAACGTCCCTGCGCCCGTCATGACATGCACGCGCCGCAGCGTCGCTTGATCCTGGGCCTGGGATACCGCCGGTAACGAAATCATCATGGCCAGAATCATCGTAAAGAGGCTCCTCATCCGTCCCTCCATGCATTCTCGAACCGCTACGGCGGCATCGTTTCCGGCTCCTCAGAGCGAGGCCAGCAATTTGCCGAAGCCGTGAATCGCGCCGGCGACTTTGCCGCGCCGCATCGAGCTCCAGATCATCGCGTTCATCCAGGTGACCACGGTAGTGTCGAGATCTTTTTCGAGCAGCTCGATATTGCGGATGCTGCCCCAGCCGCCACAAGGGATGTAGATGCCGTCGGGCTTCTGCGCCGACTCGAGATAGGTCTTGCGCGCTACCGTGTACTCGACCGGGATCGGCAGCCGGCGTATTTCCACGTTTCGCTTGATGCCGAGCGCGGTGTTGTTGGTGATTTCGATCTTCTCTGCTGCAAGATACTGGACCAGCCGGTCATTGATGAATTGTTCGAACGGGGTCGCCATCGCGAGCGTCTTGAGTTTCGCCGTGCGCATGGCGTCGATCACGCTCGACATGTCGGTGATCGCGGGCAGGCCGGACGCCTGCGACAAACGATCGGCGAGTTCGTCGCCGAATCCCAATCCGCGGCGAACGACCGGGGGGACACCGGATTGATAGATCACATCCACGTCGAAGTTCGCCAACTGCTTGGCCGCGCGCTCCATGCCCTTGATCGCCTCGTCCATGTCGTTGTCGGAAAGCTGCTGGATCGTGAGCGAGACGGTGGTCATGTCGATGCCTTCCGGCACCGCTTCGTAAAATTCGAGCACGGCACGCGGGGGGACAGGCGTCGGAAAGATCACCCCGACGTGCAGGCGCCATCCGGTAATGCCTTCAGCCATACGTGTGCTCCTGGTGCGTACGAGAAGTGATCGGGATCATTGCGGGATTTTGGCGCCGGTCACTGCGATGACCTCGCCCCATTTCTTGGTATCCGCTCGCATCACGGCGAGCATCTCCTCGGACGAACTGCCGAAAACATCCAGGCCCTGCTCGGTGAGGCGCTCTTTCAATTTGGGATCGGCGACCGCCTTCCTGACCTCGCTCGCAAGCCGATCGACGATACTCTGTGGCGTCTTGGCCGGCGCCAGCAGCCCGAACCATCCTCCCAGCTCGTATCCCGGCACGCCCGCTTCCTGCACGGTTGGAAGCTGCGGCATCAGGCTCGAGCGCCCGGGCGACGCAACCGCCAGCATCTTCACCTTGCCGCCAGTCGCGAGCGCCATGGCCGAAGGCGGACCCGTGAACATGACGTCGACGACTCCGGCGGCGATGTCGGTCATCGCAGGCGCGGTTCCCCGATAGGAGACCTGGGTGATGTCGGTCTTGGTTATCATCTTGAACAATTCCATGCCGAGATGCGCCTGCGTTCCGAGGCCGATCGAGGCATAATTGAGCTTGCCAGGATTGGCCCGGGCGAAGATCAGCAGCTCCTTCACGCTGTTGGCTTCGATCTTTGAGCTCGCGACCAGCACCAGATAGACTTTGGCGATGATGCTGATAGGGATGAAGTCGCGGAACGGATCGTAGGTGAGGTTGGGATAAAGACTTGGGTTGACCACCAGATTGGTGTCGACGGCCATGAACAGTGTGTAACCGTCCGGGGTCGATCGCGTGACCTGTCCCGCGGCCAGTCCGCCATTGGCGCCGGGCTGGTTCTCGACGATCACCGGCTGCCGCATGGATTCGCTCAGGCGATCCGCGAGGCTGCGTGCGATCAAGTCGACCGCGCCGCCTGCCGGCTGCGGCAGGATGAGGCGAATGGGCTTCGAAGGATACGGCTCATCGGCGCGGGCGCTCCCGCCGAACGCCGTCAGGCTCGCGACGACCGAAAAACATGCGACCGCAATCGCGGCCATCACCCGAGGCATGCTCGTCCTCCCAAGATTGTCAGCGAAGTTGAGCATTTCGCCGTTCAAGATATTGCAGCGTCGCTAGGCCACCCTCGCGTCCTTCAATGACGGCATCGCGGGCGTACGCGACGTTTCCGCCGGTGAAAACGGCGCGCGCAATCCCGCTTGCACCATCAGCGGGAGGACCTCCTCGTTCCAATGCGCAAGCTCTTCCTTGTATCTCACCCAGGAAATCAGACAGCCGTCGACGCCGATCTCCGCCAGCTTTCCGAGCTCATCGACGATCTGCTCGGCCGTTCCCACCAGCGGGTAGCCGCCGTGGCCGGCGATGAAATGTGCCTTGTGTCCGTCCAGTGTCTTGGCGTCCAGGGTCTGGTTGTGCAGCCCGAAGATCTTCAGGAGGTTGCCCGCCGCTTCCCAGTCGCCCTTCTCGTAAACGTAGTGATGCAGATAGTCGTTGGCCTCCTTCTCGGTCTCGCGGCACACGACGTAGACATGAATCCAAATCCGGGTCTCGCGCCCGTGGGACCGCGCCATCGTCTTGAGGTGGTCGATCTGCGCTTTGGCACCCGGAAGGTGGGTGCGATCCTTGAGGATGACGAAATTCATGTCGCAATAGCGCGTCGTGAAGTCCTGTGCGGCCGGCGAGCCGCCGGCGTTCATGACCGGCGGGTGGGGCTTCTGCAGCGGCTTCGGCTGGCTCCAGACCGCGGCCGCGTCGAAGCTCTCGCTTTTGAAATCGAACTCTTCGTCTTGCGTCCATGCCCGCCGCACGAAATCGAGCCACTCGGTGGCATATTTATAGCGGTCGTCGTGCGGACGCATGTGGGCGCCGAACATGTCGAATTCGTTCTTGAACCATCCGCACACAACGTTCATGGCGAAGCGGCCATTGGTGACGTGATCGACGGTGGCGGCCATCTTGGCCACCATCAGGGGATGCACCAACGGCACGTGGACGGTCGCGAGGACGGTGCAATAGTTCGTCACCGCGCCGATCGCGGAGGCCCAGGTAAAGCTTTCGAACGTGCAGTTGTTGAAGTTCGACGGACCACCGTAACCTTTCCAGCGGCCCACCGGCAGCAGCGCCTCCATGCCCGAACGATCGACTGCCTGCGCGATATCCTTGGTGTCGGGCCAGTTGAGCTGCCAGGCTTCCGGGACCGTGGTGATGGTCGAGCCATGGCTGCAATTGAAAGCCATGACGCCGAGCTTCATGCGGTTGCCGCCGAACAAACGCGCGCGCGCGGTATAGTCTTCAGCGGACGGAGTGGAGTTCATGTTCGATCAATCCCGTATTGTTAACGACCCCATCCGACGAGGCCCTGCTCCGGCGCGCCTTCACCACTTCATCGGGCATTCCTGGTGATACGGATCCTGCCAATCCTTGACCGCGGTGTCCTTCAACACCGCCTTTAGCGTTCCCTTCTCGTCCTTCTTCACCTCCATGATGTAGAGGTCCTGGATCGGGAAGTGGTTGTTGTTGAACTTGAACGACCCACGCACCGATTGGAAGTTGGCCTTGCGTAGCGCGGCGCGCACGGCGTCCTTGTTCTCGATCTTGCCGCCCACGTCCTTGACCGCGGAGTCGATGAGCTTGGCCGCGTCATAGCCGAGCGCGGCGAAGGTGGCGGGCAGACGGTTGTACTTGGCGCTGAAGGCGGCGACGAACTTCTTGTTGGCCGCATTGTCGAGGTCCGCCGTCCAGTTCGTGCCCATGATCAACCCGACCGCGGCATCCCCTTGTGCCGGAAACGTCAGCGGGTTCGCGACCGGATCCTCGGTGTAGAAAGGAATCTGGTTCTGCAGGCCCGCCTGCGCGTACTGTTTGACGAAGGCAACGCCGCCGGCGCCGACCAGAAAAGCAAACACCGCGTCGGGCTTTTCAGCGCGAATGCGCGCCATTTCGGGAGAAAAGTCGAGCTGCGTCAGCGGGGTGTAGACCGGGCCCATGGCCTTCCCCTTGAAGTACTTCATGGCGGCCCCGACGTGCTCGTAGCCGGCCTGATAGTCCGCACCGACGAAGAACGCGTTCTTGACGCCCTTGTCGGTCATGTATTTTCCGACTGCCGCCGGCCAGTCGTCATTCGAGAATGAAACGACGAAGCCGTTCTGCACGCAGTCCTTGCCGGCGAATTGCAGCGGCCCGGCCAGCGCGCCGACGGCGAAAACGCCGGCGTCGTTGAATGTCTTCCAGACCGGGATCATCGTATTCGACGAGCTGAAGCCGGTCACGAAATCGACCTTGGCGTCGTCGATCAGCTTCGACGCGCCTTGCACCGCCTCGGCCGGATTGGTCTTGTCGTCGACCACCGTGTACTTGACCGGCAGACCGCCGAGCTTGTTGCCGAGTTCCTCCAGCGCGAGGTCGACGCCGCGTTTGGTCTCCGCGCCGGCCGGCGAAATCGGGCCGCTGAGCGGCGTCATTAAGCCGAGCTTGACCTGATCGGCAGCCTGTGCGCCCCCGCAAAGCGCAGCCAGCATTGTACCGGCTAGAGCCAATCCTCGCATTGTCGTTCCCTCCTGTTTAGAGTCTTTTGACGTGATGCGTGGCGCATCAGCATGCCCGGAGCTTAACATCGAGCGACGACGCGGTCTAAACCTCGTTAGAGACCGACGAAGCGACGGATGGCCTCATACTCGTTTCCGAGCGCGCTCGAATCTCCGCTCCAGCGCACGCGTCCACGCTCAAGGACGTAATGACGGTCTGCAAGTCGTGCGAGAACCTTGAGGTTCTTGTCGACGAGCAGGATCGACTGGCCGCTCAGCTTGAGCTTGCGCAGGACCTTCCAGATCTCGCTGCGGATGATGGGAGCAAGCCCCTCGGTTGCCTCGTCCAGGATCAACAGCTCCGGGTTGGTCATCAACGCGCGCGCGATCGCCAGCATCTGCTGCTCGCCGCCCGAAAGCTGGCCGCCCATTTGATATTTTCTCGTGCGGATCCACGGGAAGAGCTCGAGGATCGCGTCCGTGGTCCAGCGCGGCTGACCTCTCGGTCCGGTCGCCGAGGTGGCGGTCAGGTTCTCCCACACTGTGAGGCTCGGGAAGATGCAGCGCCCTTCCGGCACTAGGCCGAGGCCGAGCTTGGCGATGCGGAAGGAGGTCAGCCCGCGTAGCTCCCGCCCCTCGAATGTGATCCTTCCGCCATGGGGCGGGGTCATTCCCATGATCGAACGGATGGTCGTGGTCTTGCCCATGCCGTTGCGCCCGAGCAGCGTCACAACCTCGCCCCGGCGAACTTCGAGATCGACCCCGAACAGAACCTGGCTCTGGCCGTAGCTTGTTTGAAGTCCCTCAACCGCCAGCATCGCGTTCGTCATCCTCTTCGCCGAGATAGGCCACGCGCACGGCGGGATGGTTTCGGATCTCGTCCGCGGTTCCGGACGCGATGATACGGCCACCGACCAGAACCGAGATGCGGTCGGCGAGCGAAAACACGACGTCCATGTCGTGTTCGATCAAGAGGATCGTGTATTGACCCTTGATGTTCGCGAGAAGCTGCGACATCGCGCGGGATTCCTCGATGCCGAGCCCCGCCATCGGCTCGTCGAGCAGCAGCATCACCGGGTGAATAGCGAGCGCCATGCCGAGCTCGAGCTGGCGGTGCTGGCCGTGCGACATCCTGGACGCGATGAGACTGCCCAGCCGGCCAAGGCCGACATCCTCGAGCAGACTGCGCGCTGGCTGGCGCAGACGCGCAATCCGCTCGGCCGGTGTCCAGAACCGAAAGCTGTGAGGCTCGGTCGCCTGAACGGCGAGGGCGACGTTTCCTTCCGCGGTGAAGCTGTCGAAGATGCTCGTGATCTGGAACGACCGCGCCAGCCCAAGCCGCGCGCGGCGGGCGATTGAAAGATCGGTGATGTCACGTCCATCGAACGTGATCCGCCCCGCGTCGGGTTTGAGTTCGCCGGTCAATTGTCCGACCAGGGTGGTCTTGCCGGCGCCATTCGGACCGATGAGTGCATGGGTTTCGCCCTTTC
>JGI12053J15887_10000009_pt1 | contig 46501 bp, 44 predicted proteins | sample MedBloCAOM1_O3_FD_15887 | JGI IMG/M metagenome (IMG submission 15887)
GATTGCGGACCTCCGTGCAGGTCTTGGGCCGTCCCGGATAGCCGGACTGTGATCGCCACCGCCAATAGAGTCGGAAGCCCTTACGATGCCACTGGATCACGGTTGCCGGCTTGACCAGCACCATGGCGTGCAAGGCCTGTGGCCAAATCCGGTAAAGCCACACCCAGAGAAGCCGGTCCGCGCAGAAGAGCTTCGGACGGCCTGGGCGCTGGCGCCGCAGGACCGCCAACTGGTGCCGAAGGGCGATGAGTTCCAGTTCGAGCGAAGAGCGGCTACGAAGGCGGAAAGAGAGCAGGGAAATGAGGGCAGAAAGAAGCGTGATCATGCCGACGACGGTATGACGGCGGCACCATAATCGCTATGCTTTCTCAGCATTCCGGAGTTTTGAGCAGCCACAACGGTCCAGCATGGCCGGTCCGTGGCCCTTCAAGCCCTACACCATTACGTGCTGGTCAAGATTACGTGCTGGTCAAGACGCTTTGGGTCCGCGTGGGCAACTTGGTCCAAATTCTGTGCTTCCTGGCGACCTAATCCCACGACTTTCGCCGATACCGAACCGAACGCAGCAACGAAGGCCAAAGTCACAGAATTGCCCCAAGAGCAATGATGGGCCCATGCTATTTCCACTGGGGTAACGCTCTGCATCTCTTTAAGTTGTGCGGACTGGGCCTTTCGCTCCAACACACGCTACTGCGCAATCATGGCCTGCGTTTAGGAGGAGGGACCAATGTTAGTAACGCGTTTGTTTCACGGCCCGTTGGTTCGCGGCTGGGCAAACGAAGTGCGCGCCGACTCGAAAACTGCGTTGCGATCGTCGGGCCGCCAGAACGTACTTCATCAGCGGCTTCTCGTCACAGAATACGCCCCGGGATTACTGCAGCAGAGGCGCGCCTACATCGACACCTCCTTGTTGCTGGACGCGAAAATGGCGATTGCGACAGTTTTCGCCGTCTTGAGACGGTCAAATGCGTACTGAGATGAAGACGCTGAGTACGGATTTTTCATCCGTCGCGCCTCTGGATGACACGGCCGCCAAGTGGCAGGAGAGACGCGCAAGGTCCTTTCTTGCCACGATGCGCCGTCAAGCGTGGCTTATTTTAATGTGCGGCTGCTTGGGGCTTGGGGGAGCAGCGATGTGGCTGAGCGTCGCAAAGCCGCAATATATTTCGACGGCACTGGTCCAGCTTGACGGGGGCAATAAGTTTTCAAATTTCGACAATGTCGTTAGCGGTGCGAGAGAAGCGGATCTCGACGCGATTCGGACGGAAGCCGAGGTGCTTCGCTCAGATGCCGTCGTAGAAAGGGTAGTGAAGGCGCTTGACCTGACGAATGATCCGGAATTCGGCCTCCCTCCTACAACGTGGCTCGCGAAGCTTACGGACTTGTTGCCCGCAGAACTTAAAGCCGCTTTCAACTCGCCTGGAATGGACAACCGACAGGGAGACAGTGGAGTTTCATCTGGCGTGCGCGAAACCGGTGCCGTCAATGATCCCGGCCGCTTTCACTTTTCCGCGGTGCCAGATCAGGCTGGATCCGATCGTCCGCCGCAGAACGGCAGGCGCACTACGGTATTGACCAACAGCAATGGGGTAATTCTCGGCAGTTTCTCCCATAGCCCAGCGCCCTCTGGCCAGCTGGAGGATGGCATTGACAAAAAAGAGTTGGTGCCAACGATTCAGCGGGTAAGGAAGGACCTTACTATCGAGGATGACAGGCGCTCCTACATCATCAAGATTGCTTTTGCCGCCTCCAATGCGGAGAAAGCCGCTCGCTTGGCGAATGCTTTTGCCGAGCAATATCTCGCTGCCCGCATCGACGCCATGTTGGCTCTCACAGCAAGTGCCAACGAGTGGGCGAAAGCTCAGCTTGATGCCGCAGGTGAGCAACTCCGCGGTGCCGAAGCCGCCATCGAGCAATTCCGTGCGCAACACAACGCAATCATCGAAGCGGCGCCGGGAAATACCGTGGCAGTAAGTCAGCAGTTGGGCCAGTTACTCTCCAACTTGAATATCCAGTTGGCTGGTGCGGCCCAAACGCGGATTGCAGCGGAAACCCGACTCGTCGCCGCCAACGAACTGAGCAAACGGCGTGACGTCTACGCCATCCCAGATGTCCTGAACTCACCTCTTATTCAGCAGCTTCGCGTTGACGAGGCACGTGTGAGCGCACGACTTGCAAACTCAAAGGCCAGGTTTGGTTCGCAGTATCCCGAGAGGATGGCTTTGGAAGACGAACTGGCCGGTTTGCGAGCCTCCATTGGTACTAAAGTTACTCAGATTGTGTCGAATCTCGAGTCCAATGTCCGGGACGCGCGGGCGCGAGAAGAAGAGTTGGCGTCGAAAGTCGAGTCGTTGCGCAGGGAAGTTGGAGACGCTTCCCAGCTGCAACTCCAACTGCCGATTCTCGAGCGGCGAGCCGAAGGGCGTAGGACCTTCTATGCTGCAATTGAAAAGCGTTACGCGGAGACGTCGGCGCTGCTGCACGGTGTATATCCGAATGCGCGCGTAGTTTCACGCGCGACACCGCAACCGTTTCCCTCGTGGCCTAACATTCCCATTTTTCTCACCGCAGGCTTGGTCCTTGGCGCAGCCATCGGCGCCGCTGTCGCTGCCTTGATTGGATTTGCCGACAGGAGTTTTCGGACTCCAGGGCAATTGGAAGAAACCACCGGGCTTGCCTGCCTTGGGATTTTGCCCCAGCTGCCACGTGGGTTCTACCGCGCCGGCAGCACGCGCATGTTTCGGGAATCGGTTAGGTCGGTCCATGTAGCGCTAGAGGCGGCCATCGGCGTCAATAATGAGAAAGGAAGCCGCGTCATACTGGTAACGTCGGCCTTACCACAAGAAGGAAAGACGGTTTCCAGTGTTGCCCTGGCCACCGCGCTGGCTGCTTCCGGATCCAAAACCCTCCTGATCGATGCGGATTTGCGCAGGCCAAAAACGGACGTATTCGTGACGGATGCATCGCGGCCACTGGGCTTGGCGTCGATCCTGATAGATGATGAAGGCTCTCCTGTAGCCACAAAGATCGGTAAGGATCTTTATGTCATTAGGGGCGGCGGTGCAGACGAAAGCGCCCAACGGGTTTTTCTGTCGGCGCGATTTGGCACCTTCCTAGAGGCGGCTAAAGCGCAGTTCGACTCAATCGTCATTGATAGTCCGCCAGCCGTGGTCTTCGCCGATGCGGCAATTCTCGCTCGTTTTGCCGATGTCATTCTCCATGTCGTTCGTTGGGGACGGACGAAGCGGTCGGTCGTGCTGGATGCGGTTGATCGACTGCGCCGTGCCAATGGTAAGGCAGTTAGCGCAACAGTATTCAATCGAGTCACTCCCGCTAAGTACTACAAGTACAATCGGGATGGCGGCTGGGGCTTTAGGTATGCGGATTACTATCGGACGGCGAGTGAGACTGCTGCTTCGAAACTGTGACCGCAATGGCGACTGCCAGGGTTGAGGCCACCTCGGTGCCGCCCTTAGTTCGCATATTTGTCAACGTTTTCTTTGAAGGTAGTGTCCAGAATCTTTCGCAGTTTTGTTCGGTGGCCTGCTCTGATTAAGCGAACATGGCATTGCGCTGCCTGAGCAGCTCCATATTCAGATATCGTTTGGTTGACCAGCGCGTGCCGGCGATGTGCCTCAACCTGGCCGCGGCCAGGTGAGGGCCGAGTTGCCGTCGGGGAAGGCGCCGACCACGCGGGTTCGCCTGCGGATCTCGCGCATGATGCGCTCGAGCGGATTGTTGGTCCGGATACGCCGCCAGCGCTCCTCTGGAGACGCGTAGTACGACAGGGTCTCGGGCACCGCCGTCTCGACCCGCTCGGCCGCCTTGCCGAGCCTCATGTCTCGCAGTCGCCCGACAACCTCCGCCGCGTTGCGCTGGGCGGCTGGCAAGTCCTCTTGAGCATGGATGGCCTTGAGCATCAGCGCCACCTCGCGCAGCTTGCCGGCGGGGACATGGCTGAAGACGTTGCGGTAGAAATGCACCATGCAACGCTGCCAGCGCGCTTGGGGAAAGAACTCGGCAGCGCTCTGGTCGAGCTCTTTGGCTCCTCGCAGGAGCGACAAGCAATGCTCGTCTCTTGCCGCTGTCGACTTTCGAATCCCTGGGCCAGAACGCAAGCCGCACTGCCGATGTTCGCCAGCTCGTAATCAATGCGGCAAACGTGTTCATTGATGTGGTTCGCATCGCCTTCCGTTAGGCACTGGATGAACTGGGTAGCTATTCTTGGCTCAAGATGTTCGGCGACCTCGAGGCATATCGTGAGGTCAACTTTCTCCGGAATGGAAAAGGGCTTGTAGAGATCAATGCTTCGGAACTCGATCGCGCTATCAATCATTGAAGATTGTGTGTTCCAGTCTCCATCAAGGCCCAAGAGCTGAGTTGCCCCGAGCTCATGGCACGCCTCCTTGAGCCATTCTGGGGTTTCGGTTTTCTCTCTCATCGCAGACATTTCCCTGGGGTTATCTTCCAATTCCGCGGGGGGCCAACAATTCTGGACCGTAGCGAGCACTTTGGACCATAGGGACCCAGCCGCGCACAGTGTGTTGCGCGCGGTTGCAAATCGCCCTTAGAGGACGACTTTAAGGTTGCAGATATGAGATGTCACCGCGCACTGCCGTGGAGGTCAAGTCCATAGGCTTGCCATTGGGTGAAGCTGTTGTTGTTCCGGTTGTTCCAAGTGAACTGGTTGATCCTCGCGCCCTGAATGTAGGTGTTGGAGTCAAATCGGATGTTGTTGTGGAAGATCTTGGCGTCGCCTGTATCCTGCACCGCCCCAATCTGCCCATTGGGGACGCCGGTCGCGGCAGACCAGTCGATCGTGTTGTGATGCACGTGGATATTACGCAGCCAACGGTATTCTCCGGGAGAATATCGATCGCCGACCCCACGGTTCTGCTGCCGCATGGGAATTGCACGGCCGTACCGGGGAACAGTGATCGTGTTGTAGGCGATCTCGATGATGCCGGGGTAAGCGCCAGTTGCGCCGCCTGAATTTTCGATATTGATCGCACCGCACGTGAAGTAGCCGTTCAAACAGCCCGCGCCGGCATCAACATCCGAGATGACGTTGCCGATGATCGAGGCGTTGTAGCTGATCTCGTGCTCGATGCCGTTCCAGCCCTTGCCGACCTTGTTGTACCAGTAACTCGTATAAATGTTGTTCCAGTCGGTCCAGAAGTTCGCGCCGCCGTTGTCGTGGCTGTAGTTGTACCAGAACGTCAGATACTGGGTGTTGAGCGCCTTTCCGCCTCCTTGCTCGCTGCCATCCCAAGTCTGGTGTGTTGGATTGTTATTGTCGATCTCGTTGGAGTCGAACAGGACCCCGACGATCGGACGGCCAATGATGTCGCCATGCACCGCGTAACCCTGCTGGCCATTGTGATGCAGGCGATTGGCAATCGCGAGGGCATGGTCGGCGACATAAACCCCGGATCCGCGCGTGGCCTGGGAGATGTCGTTGTGCTGCAGCAGAAGGTAGGCGCCCGTGACTTCGATGGTGCCGTGCTGCGTTGGCGCGGTGTAGTTCTTGATGAACAAATTTCGGATCACGACGTAGGTGGCAGTGCCTGAGAAGGCACGTGACGTCGTGCCTTGACCATCGAGCACGGCCCCCTTCGTTCCGTCGAAGGCGCCGATGAATTGATCGCCGTTCTTGGGCACCACGCTCTGCTGATTGTAGGTGCCCACAGCCAGGCAGTAGGTTGTTCCGGCGGCGTTCCTGTTGACGATCGTTTGCATGTTGTCGCCCGGATTTACGGCGACGCCGCGGCAGCTGACTCCGGTCTGCGGCCCGACAGAGAGCCGAAGGCCGGGTATTGTGGGCATGTCGGGTTTGGCCGGCCAGGTGAGGGCCTGTCCCGAAGTCTGCCACTGCTCGAGCCAGCGCCACCAGTAGCCGCCGAAATAAGCCCAGATAGTATTGTCCAGATACCACAATTGCAGCACGTTGCTGGCTCCAGTCTCCTCCCCATCCTTCAGGACGGCCCGATCCGAGAGCCGCAGGGTCCAAGTCGCGCCACGGGAATCGACGATCTGGGCGGCGACCGGGATCGTCGTGCCGTTGGCGGACTCTGCCAGCGCCGGGACGATCCATCCCATGATCATTGCCACGGCTATGACGAGAGATCGCATCTTCGCCTCAATGGTTCTGGTCAGAAGCGGTCGCGCCGGTCGTCATTGCCCTGCAGATTGTGCTGGCCCTTCCACGGCAATTTTTTTGCACCGGTACGTCCCTGGACGCAGCCGTAGGCACGTTCCCGAGGGAACGCCATTCAACAGTTAGTTGCGCGCTTCGCTGCCGGCCAGAGACAAAAAGGACCATAGCCAGAGTCGGTGGCGTCCAAGGGGTTTGCTCAAGGAATAGGCGGCGGGCTCCATTTGCGGCCCGAGTTCCAATGGCAAGCATCCGGCGAGTTTGAGCAAGACCGGAATAGGACTCAAGCAAACCATCTTGTGACAAATTGAGGGCAGGTCGAGATCATGAGGTTGCCGGCCTATAGATGTACGATTGAGCCAACTGTCGCTCAGAGGTAGCCGTTGACCTTTGCTCCCACTCTGGCATGTCTCGTAGACAAGCGGATCATAGCGCAGGCGGACGGCGCTACGATCGAATGCGGGCTGTACCCAGAATGCGCAAGGAGCCGAGGACTGGAAGTCTATCTCGCGAAAAACTATGAGTTCGCGCTCGTCCGGCGCTGTTTGGTCGGATATCGCAAATCGCAAAACAGCATGTCGAGCTGGGCGCGACACACAAGAATGCAAGGTATAGATCGGAACAACTCTATGGCTGAGGAGAGACTTGATCGTTCGAGTGCGAAGATCGATACACATGCATGCCCCTAGACAAGCCGGATCCCGCGTCAATTTCTTCCCAGACGGAGCGGCGACTATTGGACGAGTAAAGCTCATCTCTCCAGATAAGGGACGAATGAGATGGCACGATACCGGTGGCTTATCGTCGGTGCGGGTTTCACGGGAGCTGTGCTCGCGGAACGAATAGCGTCTGAGCTGTCAGAGCCCGTCTTGGTGATCGACCGGCGCGATCACATCGCGGGCAACGCCTTCGACGACATCGGAAGCCATGGTTTGCTAGTCCACAAATACGGACCGCATATCTTTCACACCAACAGCGAAAAGGTCTGGCAGTATCTTTCCCGCTTCACGGAGTGGCGTCCGTACTACCATCGCGTTCTGGGGATGGTGGAGGGGAATGCGGTTCCTCTGCCTTTCAATCTCAACGCCATCGCGGCGCTCTTCCCGCGATTTCTCGCCGAGGATCTTTCCCAAAGCCTGGTCCGTAGCTACGGATACGGCAAAAAAGTCCCGATTTTGAAGCTTCGGGAAAGCAGCGATCCTCAGCTCAATTTTCTCGCAGATTACATTTACGACCATGTGTTCAAGTCATACACGAAGAAGCAGTGGGGGCTTCGCCCGGAGGATCTCGATCCTTCCGTCACCGCCCGTGTTCCTGTCTCGATCAACCGCGATGACCGCTATTTCCAGGACACCTATCAGGCGATGCCGAAGGACGGCTACACCGAGATGTTCCGGAAGATCCTCGGCCATCCCAACATCGACGTCGCGCTTTCGACCGACTTCGACAGCGTGAAGGCGCTATATCCGGAAGCCAGGATCGTCTTTACAGGGTCGATCGATCAGTATTTCGACTTCCAACATGGTCGCCTGCCCTACCGCAGCATCCGCTTCCGCCTGCGCGAGGAGAATTATTCGCTCGTCCAGCCCGTGGGTACGATCAACTATCCCAACGAGTTCGATTTCACGCGGATCACGGAGATCAAGCATCTGACGGGTCAGACATGCGCCTCGACGGTGCTGGTCGAGGAATATCCGGAGGCTTTCGAGGCAGGCAAGAACGAGCCCTATTATCCCATTCCGACGCCGGATACGGCTACGCAACTAAAGCCCTATCAGGAATTGGCTCAGGCGGTGGAAGGCAAGGTCTGGTTTGCGGGACGCCTCGGCGATTATGCCTACTACAACATGGACCAGGCCTGCGCGCGGGCTCTGGCGCTGTTTGAGAAGCGCATCGCGCCCGCAGTCTGTTCCCAGGCCGCAGAATGAGCCGGCGGAATCTCCTCATGCTAAGGGCGGGGGACCGTTCGCTGCACCCGGGCTGGTTCGCGATGGAAGGCGAGAAACGAAACTGGGATCTCCATATCAGCTATTTCGGCAATCGGTCCGAGCCTTTCGGCGCGCTGCCGGACGGCGTCAGCCTCTCGATGGAAAAAGGCCCCAAGTATATCGGCCTTGCGGACTGCTTCGATCATAATCCACATTTCCTCGAGCTTTACGATTTGATCGGGTGTCCTGACGACGATCTAGAGGTCGCGGCGGGAAGCTGGAGCGAGATTTTCGAGATCGCCGCGGAGTCCGGCGCCGCCATCGCGCAACCCTCCCTGGATGCGCGGTCATACTTCAGCCATGCGGTGACGCTTCAGCGCCGTCGTTATCGATATCGGCGCACCAATTTTGTCGAGGTCATGTGCCCCATCTTCACCCGCGATGCTTTGAGGGATTTCTTGCCACGGTTCCGGGACAGCAAGTCGAGCTGGGGCCTGGATGATCTCTGGAGCAGCCAGGTCGAAAGCGCCGGGAAGCGGCTCGCGGTCATCGACGCGGCCGCGTTGCTGCATACACGGAAAATCGGCAAAGGCACGCAATACCAGGGAAACGGAACGGCCCCGTCTCAGGAGCGAGATAAGATGTTTCGGAAATATGGATTGGAACACGTTCGACTTTACACGCTGGAAGGTGTTCTACCGGGTGGACGGGTCGAAAGACATGCATGGAGACTTAACCGGTGGTGCCTGGCGCCCCGGATGTATCGCTTGATGAAAGTCATCATGGGTCTGAACGTGATCGGACTGTAGGGCTTCGCAGGACGATCTGCCGTGGAGAGAATGCATGAGTTGTCGCATCGTGGCCGTAACTCCCGCTGGCCGGCGTGCTTATCTGGAAATACTGAAGGCGTATATTCTCCGTGATGAGACCATCGAAAGATGGGACCTGTGGGATAATTGCCGGACAGAAGCCGATCGTACCTATATTCGAGAGCTTGCGAAGGTGCATGACAAAATACGTATTGTCGATGCGCCTTCCGTGGATGGATCAAACGGGTCAATCAATCAATTCTATCGGTGCGCGAGCGATCGTTCGACCTTCTACATAAAAATGGACGACGATGTCCTCTATTTGCCGGACCGGTTCGGGGCTGCCCTCTATGGGGCGGCGTCAGCCGAGCGGCGGAAATACACCTACTGGTCTCCGCTTGTCGTCAACAACGCAATCTGCTCCTGGCTTTTGAAATATCACAGCCGGATAAAGATCGGCGCGAATGTTTCCGCATCCTCGGAGTGTGTTCATGGCTGGCGTAGCTGGCGCTTCGCCGAAGTGCTCCACCGCTCGTTTATCGAAATGCTCAAGGTGGGCAATCTCGCGGCCTTCCACGTGCCGAACTTTGACCTATCCCTGTCACGGTTCTCCATAAACTGCATCGGCTTTTTCGGGGAGGATGTCGCTACGTTGGGCGATGCCTTCTGTCCGCTTGGCGTGGATGACGAGGAGTGGATCTCGGCTGTGTTGCCAAGTTTGACCGGCAAGCCCGGTCGGATCATCGGAAATCTGATCGTTTCCCACTTTTCGTTCTTCACGCAGGAGGAGGACTTGCTCCGAACCGGTCTTCTGCAAACCTACGCTGACTTGGTGGGAGTTCCTGTCCTGCAGCTTCCCGTCCGGCGTGCGCGTTCGCTTAAAGAAAAGGTGCGCCGGATGGCCGAAGCACGCCTGTTCAGTGGGAGCCGGGCCTATACGATCGCACCGCGTGAAGCCGGGTGCCCACAACCANCGCGCGCCTTTTCCGTTGGAGGCGGCTCGCAATGCGTGTCCTAGGTCGATATGCGGCAAAGGTGATTCAGCGCGCATGGCTGAAGCTGCCATTCGTAAGTGCCGACGGCTATAACATCAGTGAGCTGATCCAAATTCGGGCAGCAATGGACACCGCCGACTATTGTATCGTGCATATGCCGCGTGCGCGCACGTTTCCCTCCTCTCTGGATATTTTGACGTTTGCCCTAAGCCAGGTCTCGATCAAAGGGGCATATCTCGAGTTCGGCGTTGCGAGTGCAAGGACGATCAATCACATCGCGAAGCAGGTTTCCGGCACCGTGCACGGTTTCGACAGCTTTCAAGGGTTGCCGGAGGATTGGCGTACGGGCTTCGAACTGGGCGCCTTCGCACAAAAAACTCCGTCGGTCCACGCCAACGTCCAGCTGCACATCGGATGGTTCGATAAGACATTGCCGGAGTTTGTTGAAACCAACAGCGAGCTGGTTGCTTTTTTGCACGTCGACTGCGACCTCTACTCGTCAACGCGCGAGATCTTTCGCCGCCTCGGACCTCGGATCGTGCCGGGAACGGTCATTGTGTTCGACGAATATTTCAACCACCCGACCTGGAGGCAGGACGAGCACAAAGCTTTTCAGGAGTTCATAGCAGAGCGGCGGATCGGCTTCGATTACATCGGATATGTTCCGAGCCATCAACAGGTCTGTGTGGTGTTGAAAGAGCTCGAGTCCGCGTCAACCGGATGAGCACGGTTCGCAAAAATATCGCATTCCTCTATGCTCTTCAGGGGGTGGGTTACATCGTCCCCTTGGTGACCTTGCCTTATTTGTCGCGCGTTCTGGGCGTCGAGCATTTCGGTGTGTTCGGCATCGCCCTCGCGGTCGTCTCAGTCATGTCGTTGATCACGGATTGGGGATTTTCCGTGACTGCGATGCAGCAGGTGGCGCGCCACGCGAACGATCCGGAAACTCTTCGCCGCATTCTCTGGGATACGCACTGGGCGCGCCTGGGCCTTGGCGCGGTGTCGTTTCTCGGGCTCGGCATTGTGATGGCAGTTGCGCCGTCGATCGGAGGGCTCGGCGTCGTCGTGCTCGCGGCTGCCGTGCAGGTGCTCGCTTCGATGCTGAGCGTCGGCTGGTTTCTTCAGGGGCTCGAGCGCATGGGGGCCTTGGTGACGGCCTCCATCGCGGGTAGGGTTCTGTCCATCCCACTGTTGGTTCTGTTTGTTCACAAGCCGTCCGATGTCGCGTTGGCAACCCTGATCCCGGGGCTGTGCAATTTCATCCCGGCGGCGGTGTCGCTCTACTGGGCCGGCCGATTCGTGCCGCTGTTTCCGGTGAGATTTGACGTGCTCGGCATGTGGCGTGAGCTGTGCGCTGGCGCGCAGCTTTTTCTGACCATAAGTGCTGTCAACTTATACACACAGAGTACCGTCTTGATTCTGAGCGCGTTGTCCGCGACCTCGGAAGTGGGGCTCTATCACGGCGCCGACCGGATCCGCCGTGCCGTTCAAACCCTGATCGGCCCCGTAGGCATTGCCCTGTTTCCCCGGATCAACAATCTCCTCCAGCGAGACAGGGCGGCCGCCCGGCAGCTCATGTGGCGTTTGCTGATCGGGCAGGGGGGAGCGACGTTTGTGCTCAGCGTGGTCATGTACGTTTCCGCGCCCTGGGGTGTGCCTCTCGTTCTCGGTCAGACATTCTCGGCGGCGGTGCCCGTGGTTCAGTGGCTCGCACCCATTCCGTTTCTTGTCGGTCTGAACAGCGCTCTGGCTCTGAACGTGATGCTACCTCTGGGCATGAAGAGCGAGGTCACCGCAATCGTCACAGCGTCCGCTGCGATCAACCTCGTCGCCATGGTGATTCTGTGTCCGACACACGGCGCCATCGGGGCCGCAATCTCTGCGACTCTGACGGAAACGTTCGTGACGGCGGCGATGGGTGTGGTCGTGTTCCGTCGAAGCGGCTATCGGTGGGGTCACATTCGGTCAGCAGCGGTGCGACGCCTGTGGACTCGCGGGCGCGCGGGCTGAGCCCAATCGACAACGTCGAGAGTTCGATGTGTTGAAGTTTCATGGTGTTTTTCTCCATGTTGTTGGGTGCGGAATTGCACCGGCGAAAACCCGCCGCCTGCGGTGACCGGGGTTCTCTGCGTTGCAATCTCACCATTCGGACGCGAGCAGGATCGTCAGCATGCGGACGATTTTTGAGAGGTCGGCAGGAGCTTCGCTGCCGTGCTGCATGTCGGGGGCGTAGTAGTCGATCTTCCAGCAGATGCGTTCTCCGGCGTGCTTGAACGCCCCGAAGTCGTGTTCGCCGTTGTCCTCGTTGAAGGTCTTGAAGTCGCGGACCTTGTTGAGGATGGACGCTTTGGCATCCGGCGGCAGGCTGTGAATCCCCGCAGGAGTGGCGTATAGTAGAGATATCAACGGCTTGCCGTGGCAAACCCGTGCGACACGCTACGTTGATTTTCATAGGCTTTTTAGCGCGTTGGCAAACCGCAGCAGTGCTATTCAATGCTTCACATAACTCGAGGCGTCGCCCGGCCGAGGCTCTTATTATCGTTCCTCTAGGGTTGGACACCCGGATGCGATGCTGCGGCTGGTGTTGCAGCTGACGCTTGCTGCAGGTGCCACCTTCACTCGGTTGACCGTAGGCGTGTGGGCGGACCCGGCGGTAGCGCAGGCGGTGGGGATCGTCGCGCTGATAGGCGTCATTCTCGGCGTCGGATTGCATCCTCAAAATCGAGTGCGCCATCAGGCCCCCAACGCCGACAAGGCCTACGCCTCGGGCGATCGACGCCGTAGGAGTCGCGTGGCCAAAGGCCTAGAGTAAAGCAACGCTCGCGCGTATCCGGCGCGCGGCGAACTCGATATTGCACTCTTGTTGCAACCCGAAGACCTGCCGGCCATTGGGACTGCAAGGAGGGCTTCCCAATGACCGACATCGCATCCAAATACGCCCCGCAACCGCGGCGACCGCGACGCGCCGCATGTCAGCCCGGTGACGCCCGCTGAAGATGCACGCAGCGTGCTGCTGAACCGGGTGTCGTGGGGAGCCGTGCTGGCGGGCGTCGTTGTGGCGCTGGTCGCTCAGCTCATCCTCAACATGATCGGCATCGGTATCGGCGCGTCGACGTTGGATCCCGGCGCCGGCGCCGACCGAAACCCTTCAGCACAGGGCTTGTCGATCGGCGCGGCGATATGGTGGACCGTATCGGGCATCCTTGCGGCATTGGCCGGTGGCTTCGCGGCGGGCCGTCTCGCAGGGCAGCCCAAGGAATCGACGGCCGGCTGGCATGGTCTGCGCCTTCAGCACGCTGCGCGACGTGGCGGGCGGTGTCGCATCGACCGCCGGGCGCGCAGTCCATACAGCAGCGCAGGTCGCGGCGCCGGCGCTAACCGCGGGCGGCGACCCCTTCGCGCAGGTGGAGCACTCGATGCGCGGAACGCTTGGTGGCAATGATCCCGCGGCCCTGCGCGACGCAGCGGTCAGCGGCGTGCGCGCGGCTGTAACCGGCGACGGAAGGCAGGCGGACGATGCCCGCACCCGGGCCGCCGAAGCGCTGGCCAAGGCGCAGAACATCCCTGTCGAAGAAGCGCGCATGCAGGTGCAGCAGTATATGGGTATCGCCAGGACATCGACGCTGGCAAGCGGCAGGCGCAGCGGTCGCCAGTCGCGTTACCTCCCGCGGCGCCCTAATCGTGGCTGTTGCGCTGCTGTTGGGCGCGGTCGCCGCCTGGTTCGGTGGACGGCTTGGTGCCGTCGCTCCCACGATCACGGCCGTTGCGCCGGCAGCACGCTAGGAGGGGTGAGCGGCGGCGGGCAAGCACGGGCCAGTGACGATCGCGATGTGGCAGCGGTTCCGACACTGGATGACATTGTTGGGCGTCATGACGGCGCGACCGGCTGCCTTCTTCGTGTTTGCCGGGTACACGCTGTGCTGGTTCCTGGTCGATCGCCCGTCGGTTGACTGGCACTCCGTCGCTACCCTGGCGACGTGGTTCATGACGCTCATTATCCAGCGTGCGGAGCACCGCGACAGCAGGCGATCCAGGCAAAGCTGGACGAGCTACTACGCGCCGACCGCAATGCGCGGACCGAGCTCACCAGGATCGACGACGAGGAACCGGAGCGTATCGAGGAGCGTCGAGCGCAGGAGCGTGGTCGCGAGTGACTTCATGGACGCTTCCCCGGCTTTAAGCCTAGCCCTGCGGCCATCGCCTCGATCGAAACTCCAACGCGCCGACGCCGGGCGGCCAAGTCAGCATTGGCAGGGTTGACGATGTTCACACGAGTAGCCTGCTTGGTTCCCGTTGTCTGTCCCGCAACGTTGCCAAGGCGGCGACGTTGCTAGCCGGCGAACTCGCCTAGTACCAACTATCGCAAATCTGAGTAACAGCAGGCGTTTCTGTCATCCTAAGCGCAGCGAAGGATCTCATCGCCGTCTCGACCGGCACTCTCGTTGAATCGCCATAAGATCCTTCGCTGCGCTCAGGATGACATGAGGGCCTGTGTCTAACATTTGCGATTCCCGAACAGGTCTTCACTCTGCTCATCCTCGTCGTTGCTGCCTTGGCTGTGGCGCTCATCGTCGGAAGCGTGCGGTCCTACTGGCGCCAGATCCGCACTGGTCCTCGCGTTACGGGTAGTGATGTCGGTTCATTGTGGTATCGGCCGCTGGTGCGGAACTGACGGCAAGTGCGCAGTGTACGCAATCCTTCGGTCATGACGGTCCGCCCGGTGCGGACGCGGGCAAACGAGCGAGATCGCCGCAACGGCATCCGCCGGACTGCCGGCAGTGCCGTCATCCCTGCCAGCAGTGCAACGCAACATTCGGCGCGCGTGACCGTCGATCGGCGGAAGCGTTAAGAATCGACAGGAGACAGGGGACCGGTCGCTCGGGAAATCGCCGGCATGTGCAAGCGTATCGCCGCGGCCAGCGAATTCATGGTGCTGGCCGGCTGGCGGACGGATGCCGGCTTTCGCGTGTTCCATTTCACGACCTGGGCGAAGGCGCGCGCGATGCAGCACGGGTGTGGAGCGATCGACATGGCAAGGCGCAAGGGCGAGGACACGATCGCGGCCAAGCGGCGGCGCATGCCGTTCGTCGCCAAGATCCGGGGTGACGATCCGTTCCGCGCCGAAGATGGGCGGACTGGATCGACCGCAGCGGCATCGCTCAGCGGCCGATGCCCAAGCTCGGCCTGACGGCAGAGGAGATTGCCGAGAGCAAGGCCCAGTCGCTGGCCTGGGGCCTCGAGACGGGCGCCGTGCGCGAGATCGTGCAGGCGTACCGGCGGGCGCGGCACCGGGGCGATGGCGAGCTGACGGCGCTCGACCAGGCAGCCGAGGTTGCCAAGGCGCTCGGCCGACCCGGCGACAGGATCGACGAGACGGCGAGGGTGCTGATCGACTGGGCGATCGAACACCACCGCGACTGGTTTTACGAATTCGAGCTTCGCCGTCACGGCTGGCCGCGATAGCAGAAGACCTTGGACACCGGGGCCGAATTCCTGGCTTGAGATCAGCCTTTTGCTTTGCGTCTCACGCTTCACATATTGGCCGCGGTGGCGGAGGATGAGGCGCGCCGGATCAGCGAGGGTCACGAACGCGCTTATGGTCTCCAGTGTAGAACTTCAGAAATCGTTTTCTGGCAACCATATTCCCAGGTCTATCAGGTGGCATTTTGAAGTCGTCGGATGCAGGCCGACTTGTTCCGATCTTCGCTACAGCGACGACTGCGAGACCCAAAAATCCAAGGCGACTCAAAGCGGATAGGCGACTTCGCTCAGTCGATGCTTTGCGTTGCCGTGAGCCGAATCGGGAATCGGTGGGCATCGTCAGGTGTGCCTGAGCAAAGTGTATTTTAGAGCTCGTAACGGTGACCAGTCGACCACACCACTCGCATCCTAGCGGTGTGTCCAAGCGGTGACACGCCAGGTTGGAGATTGTGTCGCGGCAGATGATGCGATTTGATGGCTGCAACAGCGGGGAGCCCGGTGAGAGACCGGGTGGCTATTCCGGCCGCCAACCCGCCGGACAACGCAACTGATCAGACAAGCTCGACCAATGGTCGCGCGTATCACTTGCGAACCCAATCCACCTTGTTGTACTTCCTTATGCAACGTTGGACTTCCTTATGCAACGTACTGGCGCCGGCAGAAGCTACGGGTATGCCAACAGGTGTCGGTCGAGTCGGGCTCAGGGCCAATATCCATGTTGTTCAACTCGCACGAGTTTGTGCTGGTGTTCCTTCCAGCCACGCTCGTTCTATTTTTTTCCATCGCACGCCGTAGTCATCGCCTGGCGCGCTATTTTCTGCTGCTCGCGTCGTTTGGTTTCTATGCGTGGTGGAGCCTGGAGTACGGCCTTCTAATCGCGGCCACTGTGGTCGTGAACCGCAGCCTTGGCGTCAGGATTCAACACCTGGCAGAGCAGGGTGGCAGGTTCGCGAAGCCCTTGATGGTTGTGGCGGTCGCGTTGAATCTCGGCCTGCTCGGCTATTTCAAGTACCGCAATTTCTTCGTCGAGAATTTCAATGACGCTACAGGCGCAGACTTGCCCATCGTATCGCTGGTTCTGCCGCTGGCCATTTCCTTTCATACCTTCCAGCAAATCGCCTACCTGGTCGATTCCTGGCGTTGCAAGGTCAGGCAGCCGGCGATTGCCGACTATGCCTTGTTCGTCCTTTTTTTTCCGCAGCTGATCGCTGGACCGATCGTCCACCACTGGCAGTTGCTGCCGCAGTTCAATAGCCCGCGCTTCTACCGCTTCGACTACGCCTCCTTCGCCGCCGGCTTTACGTTCTTCGCGTTCGGTCTGGCAAAGAAGCTGCTGATTGCCGATCCGCTCGCAACGGTCTCCGATCCGATATTCAACGGCGCCACAGCGATGCCGCCGACGATGACCGAAGCTTGGGTCGGTCTCGTTGCCTACACGCTCGGCCTGTATTTCGATTTCTCGGGCTACTCCGACATGGCAATCGGCCTTGCCCGCATGTTTGGGATCCAGTTGCCCTACAATTTTGACTCGCCATACAGGGCGACCTCGATCATCGACTTCTGGCGGCGATGGCACATCACCCTGTCCAACTGGCTGCGCGACTATCTTTATGTGCCGCTCGGCGGCAACCGCCGGGGCAAGGCACGGCGCTACGCCAATCTTCTGGTTACCATGCTGCTCGGCGGGCTGTGGCACGGCGCGGCCTGGACCTTTGTTGTCTGGGGCCTGCTGCACGGTCTTTACCTCGTGATCAATCACGGCTGGCGAAGCCTGCGTTCGCGCCTGTCCATGCGTTCGCTACCATCGGGCGTGGCCTGGCTGACGACGTTCACCGCCGTCTCGTTCGCCTGGGTGTTCTTCCGGAGCCCGACCTTCGAGCATGCGCGCGCCATGATCGATGGGCTGATCGGATTGAACGGCCTGCATTCCGAGTCGCTGAGTGCGGTCTTGCGCCCACGCAAGAGCCTCGTGCTCTGCATCGCATTGATCATTGCGCTGCTGATGCCCAACACCCAGTCGATGATCGACCGATCACAAGACCTCAGTCCACCTGAAGGTCGCACGACATGGATTGTTCGTTGGCAGCCAACGCTCGCCTGGGCGGCCGCCATCGGCATCCTGTTCGTGTTTGTGCTCACGCAAATGTCGGCACGCCGCGAATTCGTCTACTTCCAATTCTGATCCGATAACCAAAATGGCAGACGCCCGCGAACTTTCCGGCAAAGGCAAGGAGCCGTCGGGATCGCCGGAGCGAAGCGATGTGACGCAGTTTGCTGCTCGTCGCTACGTGCTGGGAGTGTCGGCAGTGGTTGTGATCGTGATTGGCGCCTTCGTTGGGACACTTGCGCTGCTTCACTTGCTAGACAGGCTGCCACCGCCACCTCTCACTGGGAACGCCTGTATGGACGAAAAGTTCAAGTTCCTCGCAGAGCGCGATCTTCGTGATGTCGATCTCATTGCGGTAGGGTCCTCGGTCACTTGGCGCAATCTTGATGTCGCTGCCTTCCGACACAATGGCATGGCACGGCGGCCGCTTAACGCCGCCCCGTGCTATCTCTATGTCAGCCAGGTCGTATTTTTCACCGAGTTCCTGCTGAACCGCATGCCTCGGGTGGCGACGGTGGTGACGGTGGTGGNGCCGCGCGACTTCGAGCAATGCACCGGACCCCGCGACGCGTTCTTTCCGGCAGCGCTTGCCGACGCTTACGTCTTCCACGGCATGCCGTCGCTGCCCATCTATCTGTCGCGGTTCGAGCCGCAAAAGTTCGTGCCGGACGTCGTTCACATCCGCGGGCAGCGCAACGACGCCTACAATCGATACACCTTGGTAATGGACGACAATGGCGCAGGTCCGCTCCTTGTCGGCGATTTCTGGATGCCTAAACCGGTTTTCGACGACACTTGCTTCGCCGCGCTGTCCGAGCTTGAGCGGGTAGTCGTCGGGCACGGGGCAAAACTGATCGTGGCAATCTTCCCGCTTCAACCCGAATGGCGCGCCCACTTCGACCCCGATGGACAACTTCTCGGCGCTTTCGAGCGGCGGGTTCGCGCTTCGCTCGGCGCGTCCTCGACGCTTGTCCACAGCGGGTTGGGCATCCCCTCGGGCTCGTTCCATTATGCCGACTCCATTCACTTTCTGTGGGACAGTGCGATGAAGTATTCGGTGCAGTTGGCTGGCGATGTCGGACGAACTGTTCAAGGACGAGCAGGAGCCGCTGCTCCTTGAAGTTTTCAATGACGAACTCGCAGTGACTTAAAGCGGTATTCCAATACGAGCGCCTACGGCCTTGTTGGTGCACCCTCACCGGCCGGATCGATCCACGGCGTCAGGGACCAGGCCTGCTTCGATCAGGCATCCCAAACCGCCGCATGCGGCCGGTCTTGGCCCTGCCTAATGCGCTGTTGTGGTGGCCTTGATGAGCGGAAGCGCCACCAAGGCACTCTCGACCCTATTCGTTGCGTTCCGTGCAATTGGCTGCAATCGAGCGGTCGGCTTGCTTCCGCGGCGCGGGCTCGCCTCACCCGGCGAGAGCGATGCACTTTCGCCCACCTTTGCCTATCCGGTGGCCCGGCGCGACGGGTCGGAGCAGAGTCGGTACGAACAAGGCCTCGGCCGTCTCAAGCGACGCGTGGTCTGACGGTGTCAGTCCTAGTCATCGGTCCTGCCGGTTGCGGTGCAAGCGCATCGCGACACAATCCAATGTGGCAATGGGCTATTCGTTGAAAATGTCATCACAAAATAAACACTGTCTGGACTCCCGGTCCGTATGCGACCGTGAAGAGATTGTGGGGCTGTGCTAGCGATGCATGGTTGCATCGGCAACGGAAGACGTCGACCTATTGGCAGTTGCTGGGGTTGTGGCAACTATCCCTAGGGTGAGGGCATGACGCAAGCCGTTCAAAGGGATTTCCCTGATATTGCGGTCGCAAACGGCGACCAAGTGGCAGCTCTGGCCGACACCTCGTCGGCAACCAGTGCCGACCGACCGTCGCCGGTGTCGGCGCTTCCGGTGGGACTGGCGAGGCCGTTCTGGTCCGTGATGATTCCGATCTACAATTGTCGGGAAGACTATCTGCGTGAAACGTTGCGCAGCGTCCTGTGTCAAGATCCCGGCATTGCCGAGATGCAGATCGAGGTGCTCGACAATTGTTCGACAGTCGGGGCTCCGGAGGCCTTGGTTCGCGAGATTGGCGGCGGACGAATCGAATATCATCGTCAGCCGGTCAATGTCGGCATCGTCGGGAATTTCAACGCGTGCATAACTCGGGCTTGCGGGCAATGGGTCCACATACTCCATGGCGATGATACCGTAAGGCCGGATTTCTACAGCCGCGCGCGGAAGGGCGTCGTTGCCCACCCCGAGGCTGGTGCCGCGCTCTGCCGGACGATCTATATGGACGAGGATGGACGCGCCTGACTGAACTCGAGCGCCGCACGCCCGGCGTCCTGGACGGCAGCTTTGCCGAGCGCGAGGTCCTGGACCAGCGCATTCAGGTCGTTGCCATCGTGGTTCGCCGTAGCACCTATGAGGAGCTTGGTGGCTTTCGCTCGACACTCCCCCACTACCTGGATTGGGACATGTGGAAGCGCGTCGTGCTTGCCAAAGCGGTCTATTACGATCCGGAGCCGATGGCCTGCTTCAGGCTGCACCTGGCAGCCGACAGCAGCCGCCTCGTAGCGACCGGCGAAAACGTGATCGAGGAGCGGCGGTCCATCGAATATTCCTGCGCAGACCTGCCCCCGGAGAGTGCGCTGTTTGCAAGGCGTGCGGCAAGGAAGGCCGCGGCGGTTCGGGCCCTGCGCCGGGCGTGCCAATTGTGGAAGAACGGCCAGCACGCCGCAGCCTGGCATCAATGGATCGAAGGCATGCGCTGCAGCCTTGCGCCTGCAGTATTGGCCCGGTCGGCGTATTTCTTAGTGCGGATGGTCGTGCACTGATCGCGCGCAGCAGTAGAGGCTGTAGATCGGCGTCACAGGCATGCGAACCGAAGCCGGTTATGGGCGTGGCCTTACTTCCCTTGCACGTTCGCTATGGCGTGTGGGCTCGCCAAGATGCGTCGACAGACATCAATGGCTCCCTTGCGGCACCACAAGTCGTAGGGTCCGTCCTGGCCCTCAGGCACATACTCCGCCCAGGCGGCGGCGCTCCGCCGCGTCGCGTATGGCGGCAGGCACTGCCGTTCCGTCGAGATCTGCGGCACGCTCGGCGGTGACGATGCCCGGCAGCATCCACAGGCACATGAAGCGCGATCCCCATTCCCAGTTTCGCGCGAGAACCTGCTCGAAGAATACCTCGGCCGAAGTCGACAAGATTAGCACCGTTGCGTTGCTCGGGATATCGTGGCTTTACCCCCTGTTGTGCGGCGATGCGCTCGTGGGTGTAGCCGTGGGCTGCCCTGGCAAGCTGAAGGGGATAGCAGAGTGCAATTGTCGCGACGAACGACAGCGTCGCTCCCGCCGCCGCCAGACCGCGGGGAATTGCGAGGGTCCGACGCGCTGTCCACTGCAACCATAGGTCGATCGCTATCGCCCCGAGCAGCATGTCGAAGAATGCGATCGCCGGCACGAACTGGTACACGTGTCCCTTCATCTGCACCAGATAGGCGATCGTTGCGCCGAGTCCCGCCAGGAGCAGCACGGTGGCCAATGCTCGATGCGCCAGCCGCCGATGCAGGATTGCCCACAGCAGCACCACCAGCACCAGCTTCAGCGCGCGCATCGGCGGCATCACCTCCAACAGATTGGCGTGGTGGTAGTCGTAATAGGTGTTGAGAGCCAGCGGCAGGAGCTTCAGCAGGTACTCGGGCGTCCAAAGCCAAATTGCGGCAGCGTAACCGACTCCGGTCGCAATCATCGCCGCTGCCTCGGGGCGGTACAGCGACCGAACACGGCGGGCACGGGCGAGAAGCAGCCCCTCGACGGCGAGGACCGCGAGGAGGTAGTGCGGCTTCAGCGCGAAGCCGATCCCGGCGCACAGCCCGGCCAACACGGCCTCGTGGCTCGGTGGCGCCTGGCCTTCCAACCGCCCGGCCGCCATCACCAGATAGGGCAGCACCAGAAAGAGCAGAATGTGCTCGCGCTGACCGTAGTGCAGCCAGGGATGCACCACCGTTGCGAACAACACCACCAGGGCGAACCAACCCGCGAACCGCTCGCTGCCGGCGGCGATCCTGCGGCGGAGCAGGACGGTCGACCAGATCGTCGAGAATACGACCAGGACGGCCAGGCAGCCTTGCAACGCGACCGCCAGCTGGATGTCGAACTCGCGTCCGATCGCCACCGGGATCGCCAAAAGCCAGATGACGAGTGGCGGGTTGGCTTCCGCGAGACTCTCGAAGCCGCGCCACGGCGCGTCGAGCATCCTGCGGGCGGCGAACAGCAGCCACGTCTGGTTACCCCATTGCGGCCGTACAGCGATGTAGACCGCGCTCATGGCGAACGTCACGCCGGCAGCAAGCGGGAAGGTATAGAGTACCGCCCGTGCCACCAGGTTGCCACCGACAGATGTAAGGCCGGGTGTGGCCCGCTCGCTCATGAATGCATTTGGGAATCGCAGCCCGGCGCCAGCGGGTGTTCAAAGTATGTCCTGCCGACATTCCGCTATAAGGAGAATGTAAAGATGTGCCGATAAGTGCTTGGGAATGCTGGCATGAGGCCAGCCAAGAGGGGGTAGTGTTATTTTTAGGGCAGGCAGCGGCCCGAACAGATCGGCGCGCCTATGCCATCTAAGCTTGGGGCAGCTTCGCCGAGCATCGCGATGGCCTGACCGAAGCCAGCGATCGGCCGTCACAGTTTAAACACTTCTTGGCGTGGCTGACCTGGGAAAAAATGGACGGGTCTAGGCCGCCCGGACGCATGACTGCAGCAGGGCGGAGAAAGGGGACTATGAAGGTCGTCATTTTGGCTGGCGGCTATGGAACGCGCATAAGCGAGGAGAGCGCCGTCCGACCCAAGCCCCTGGTCGAGATCGGCGGCCAGCCGATCCTGTGGCACATCATGAAGATCTATTCGTCGTACGGGCTCAACGACTTCGTGGTGTGCTGCGGTTACAAGGGCCATCTCATCAAGCAGTACTTCCGGGACTACGCGCTGGGCCGGTCCGACGTCACCTTCAACCTGCATGACAACACGATGCACAATCATCGCGCTGGTGTCGAGCCGTGGCGCGTGACGCTGCTGGATACCGGCGAGAACACCATGACCGGCGGGCGCATCAAGCGAGCCAGGCCGTATCTTGAGGAACAGCCGTTTTGCCTCACCTATGGAGACGGCGTTGCCGACATCAACATCGCCGAGCTGATCGACTTTCACCACCGCATTGGCGCGCTGGTCACCGTGTCGGCGGTGCGGCCGCCGGGCCGCTTCGGCGTGCTGCATCTAACGAGGGGCGGGGACCTCGTCGCCGGCTTCCGGGAGAAGTCCAACGACGACGTCGACTACATCAACGGCGGTTTCTTCGTCGTCGACCCGAAGGCCATCGACTATATCGACGGGGATGACACGGTTTGGGAGCGCGAGCCGCTGGAGAACATGGTCTTCGAAGGACGCGTCGCTGCGTTCCGGCATCGCGGCTTCTGGCAGAACATGGACACGCTTCGCGACAAGACCGTGCTGGAGAGCTATTGGCAAAGCGGGAGGCCTCAATGGAAGAGCTGGTGACGTTGGAGCGGTCGTCGAGCCAAGAGTCCGCGGCGGCTCGCGGCAAGCCGAGCCGCGTGCTGGTGACTGGCGCCGACGGATTCATCGGATCGGTTCTGACGCCGCTGCTCGTCGAGCGGCGCTTCGACGTCGTCGGGCTGGATACCGGCTTCTATCGGGCCGGCTTGCTCTACCATGACGGCAAGGATCGCCCCGAGACGCTCACGCGCGACATTCGAACCCTCTCGGCCGCAGATCTCGAGGGCTTCGATGCCGTGGTGCACCTGGCGGAGCTTTCCAATGATCCGCTCTGCCAGCATGAGCCAAAGAAAACCTACGAAATCAACCATCTTGGCTCGGTGGCCCTCGCCAAGGCGGCAAAGGAGGCGGGCGTCTCTCGCTTCGTCTACGCCTCCTCCTGCAGCATCTACGGTGCGGCGGCAGACGGCGTCCGGGACGAGGAATCCGAGCCCAATCCACAGACCGCCTACGCCGACTGCAAGATGCTGGTCGAACGAGACGTCCGGGCTATTGCGGATGACGGATTCAGTCCGACGTTCCTGCGCAACGCCACCGCATTCGGCGCCTCACCGCGCATTCGCTTCGACATCGTGCTGAACAACCTGGCCGGGCTGGCGTGGACAACTGGCCGCATAACCATGACCAGCGACGGCATGCCGTGGCGGCCACTGGTGCATGTGCGCGATATCAGCGCGGCGGTCGCCGCCACCCTTGAGGCGCCGCGCGAGGCGGTCGCCAACCAGGTCCTCAATGTCGGCGACAACGACAACAACTACCGGGTCCGCGAGATCGCCGAGGCGATCGGCGAGGCCTTCCCCAATTGCAAAGTCGTCTTCGGCAACAACGGCGGCGACAATCGCAGCTACCGCGTGGCCTTCGACAAGATCAAGCGGGTCCTGCCCGGCTTCCGTTGCCAATGGAACGCTCGGCGAGGCGCTCAGCAGCTGCGCAGCCTGTTCGAGCACATCGCCATGGCCGACCGGGACTTCAACGCCGCGCCGTTCACGCGCCTGCGCCAGCTCCAGCATNTGTTGGAGACTCGGCAGATCGACCCGGACTTCTATTGGCGGACCCATGATTTTTCGTGAAACGGCGCTCAGGGGCGCCCGCATCATCGAGCTCGAACCTCATACCGACGACCGCGGCCAGTTCGTGCGCACGTGGTGCCGGGAAGAGTTTGCCCGCCATGGCCTCGATGTAGAGTTCGCCCAGAGTAGCGTGTCGATCAATCCGAAGCAGGGTACGGTGCGCGGCCTGCACTGGCAGGCGGCGCCCCATGCCGAGGCCAAGCTCGTACGCTGCGTGCGCGGCGCCATCTACGATGTCATTGTCGACATCGAGCCCAGGTCGGCGACTTTCGGCAACTGGATCGGCATGACGTTGACGCCCCAGTCCCAATTCATGCTTTACGTGCCAAAAGGCTTCGCCCACGGTTTCCAGACGCTGGTCGACGAGACCGAGGTGAACTACCTGCTGTCTTCGCCCTATGTTGCCGCGGCCGGCCGAGGGGTGCGTTACGATGACCCAACGCTGGCGATCAGCTGGCCGCTTCCCGTCAGTCGCATTTCCGATCGCGATAGATCGTTGCCGCTCCTCGACAGGAGGAGTTCGCCCCAAGTATCCGCCGGCCCGACGCCGGCATCGGCTCCTACGGCTTGACGGTCAGCCGGCGTGGCGCGCGAGCACGCCCCGGATAACCCAGCGAACGAGCTGGCGCTCGAAGATGGCCAGACAGCCGGCCAGCACGACCGTTCCCGCCAGTAACTCGAGCCACCAGTAGCGGTCGAGCGCGCGCGGCAGGGCGGCAATGGCGAGCCCTACGGCTGCCGAGCAAAGCAGGGGTGGCAACACGATCGGCAGAATCGGATGCCAAAAGATGCCATAGCGCCGGCGCGCCAGCAGGCCGAGCCCGAAAACCGCCGCTTCCGCGGCCAGGCTCGCGGCGATCGCACCCCATGCCCCATAGAACGGGATGGCGGCCAGATTGAGCGTCAGGTTGATAGCCGCCCCGGCCCCGGTGATCTTGAATTGCAAGCTGCTGTGACCCCACGGCACGAGGGTCGCGACCAGCCCATAGTTGAGGAAGGTGATCGCGATGTTGAGGCAGAGCCATTCGAAGTAGGGTCCGCTTGCGGCAAAGGCCGGACCGTACATGAGCTCGACCACATGGCGTCCGCAGGCCCAGCCGAGCGCGGCGATCGGCAGCCCCATCCAGGCCAGCAGGCCGACATATTCGCGCGACAGCAAGATAGCGAGAGCGGGCGAGTCGTGGGCTCGGGCGAGGGCTGGGAAATAGGCATTCCACAGCGACGCGGTGATGACGGCGGCCACCATCATCAGGCGATACGCGGTGGCATATTGGCCGACCGCATCGTCGCCATCGGTGAATCCCAGGATGATAGTGCCGCTGTTGAAGTAGATCAGCACGGCACCCTGCGACAGCGCCAGCGGCCATGCTTCCCGCAGCAGGGCAAATGCGCCGGCAAGTCTCGGCCGCAGTCGCATCGGCGAGGCAAGGCCGTGCCGGCCGAGGTACCAGAGATTGTAGATCACTCCCAAGAGGGGAAAGGGCAGGCTGAGGATGGCGTAAAGATAGAGGTCCTCGGGCCGATGGATCAGCAGCAACAGCGCCGGAAGCTGCAGGGCGTTGAAGACAAGGCTGGCGATGCTCGGCGCCACCATGCGCTCGTTGGCCTGCAGAACCCATCCGGCGTTCCAGGCGGTCAGGAACAGGGTAATGCCCTGGATGAGCAGAAGGATGTTGACGGTGGGCCCGCGCAAGTCGAGCGCTACGATCGCCACGACCAGCCCATAGGCAACGACGGCAAGAACCGTCTGCAGGGTCAGGATGAGGGCCAGCAGTTCCTGGCCACGGCCGGAATTCTTCGCGAGTTCGCGCTGGCAGACGGTGGTCAGTCCGGGATTGACCAAGACGCCGAGATACGCGACCACCGCCAGCGCCCAGCTCACCTGGCCGATTGCCACTGGACCGAGCGCCCGGCGGACATAGATGCTGATCACTATTGTGACGATCAGGCCGAGCACGCTGGTGCTGGCCAAGGTGATGAAATTTGCCGCGATGCGACGGCGATTGGGCGGGGCGGCAGCCGAATCCGGCACTGCTGCCTCCGTCGGACCACCGAGCGCCTTATTGGCAAGAGTCATCGTGCGAGGATCTGGCGTTGTTGCATCATGACTGGCGTTGTTGCATCATGAAAGGATTGAACCTTGCCTCCAATCAGTGTCCATCTTGGCAGCGATGCGACCTGCGGCCAGTGACCAAGCTATGCCCGTGACCCCGCACGTTCGTCGATCGGCCGTTCACCCATGAGCGGCAGCCGCAAATTACGCCTTGGCGTGATAGGGGCGGGCGCTTTCGCCCAGGCTTGCCACGTGCCCGGCCTCTTGAGCCACCCTCAGGGGGAAGTGGTGATGATCTGCGGCCGAGACCGGGCGCGAACCCAGTCAGTGGCTGAGCGGTTTGGGATCCCGTCGATAACCCTCGATCCGGCCGAGCTTTGCGCGTGCGAGCAATTGGACGCCGTCACGATCTGCACGCCAAATGAGGCGCACAGCCGACATGCCCTGCTTGCTCTCAATCATGGCAAGCATGTCTTTTGCGAAAAGCCGCTCTCCTTGACGGTCGGAGAAGCGGCGGAGATGGCCTGCGTTGCGAGAGCAAGCAGGCTCGTCCATCAGGTCGGGTTTACCTATCGTCACCTCTTTGGCGTCCAGGAGCTGCAACGTCGGGTGAAACAGGGAGAGGTCGGCGAGCCCTTCCTCCTGCGCGCGCATCACGAATATTGTGATGGCCTGGAAGGTGGGGTCGAAGTCGGCTGGCGCCATCGTCAGGAAATCGCTGGTGGCGGCGTCTTGCATGACTCAGGCGCGCATCTGTTCGATCTCGCTCGTTTGATTCTGGGGCCCATCACGGCAATCAGGGCCGAGCTTCAATTCCTGGGTCGGCCGGGCGTTGAAACCGATGACGTCGCGTCGATTGGTTTCCGCTGCGCCTCGGGTGCCCACGGACAATGGTTCGCGACCCGCCTCACGCCGGCGCACAGGCCGAACTTCGTCCAGGTCGTGGGCAGCGAGGGCGCCTTGGAGGCCCTGATCTCCCGCGGCGGCCTCGATGCGCTGAGCCGGGGCGGCAGGTCAGGCTGGGAGGATCTCCCTCTGCCCGACGAGGCGCGCGACGGCCGTCCCCATGCCCTTGATCGGATGATGCGAAGTTTCGTCAATGCTTGCCTGCAGGGACGCCTCGGCGAGGAAGCCGCCTCGTTCGACGATGGGCTGGCCGTCCAGCGATTGATCGCCACTGCCGAAGAGGCCGCGAGCTCAACTGGTTGGGTTCAACTCGAGCCTCCGACCTAGGCGCGCGTCGGGCCTGGACGTACCAATCTGTCGCCGAAGTTCAGGATGTTGAAATGGGCCTCGCTACCGTCGTCGTAAAGCCTTACGACGTCATCCGGCAAATGTTCGAGATCGCTTGCCCGCAAATAGTCGCGCATCGTCGTCCCTGTGCAGTGCGAGTCGACATTTCGCGCCCCCCGACGCGCCTCGGCATCGTCGAGATGGACAGTGCGAAAATCGACGCTGTAACGCGCAATCCCGGAAAGGTTCGGCACCGTTTCGTGAAGTTGGGCACCGGAGAAGAGGATGATGCCGCCGGGCGGCGGCAAAAGGCGCACGGTGACGCCGTCGATTTCCTGCTGCGCCTTGGGCTGCTCGCGAGTGTCTCCGCGAACATGCTGCGCCGCGGTTGCCCTGTTCTTGGCGTTCCACTCGTAATAGTTATAGATCTCGGAGCTGTTGACGATCGTCTCCGCGAAATACCGCGGATAGAAGCCCATCGAATTATCCGGATGCAACGGATAGATCGGCATCCACCAATTCAGCTGGCAGAGTGGCGCCGAAAACCAGGTGTCGCGGTGTGGATGAAAGGCGTAGGCGATCCCGGATGTGAGGAAATCGGCCGGATATGCCGATCGCATCCTCGGCACGTCGAAGTAGAGTTTGTTCAGATCCACGTCGAGCTCAGCCATGATGCGCGGGATCAGGCGCTTGCATTCCGGGTGGTGAATGAACTGCGGCTTCATCTTGGCGAGGATGGAAGCGGTCTCTTCGGGCGTGAGATGTCGCTGGATCTCGCGCGGGTCGTGCGGCGCGAATGCCTGCGAGAGCATGGTGCGGCCAAGATCGATCAACTCTTGGCTTGCCGATGTCGGCGAAAAGACAAAGATGTCTCCGGCATAAAGTCGGGTTCGCCGTTCTTCATCTGACATCATGGAGTCGTAAAATACTGAAATGTTGGCCATTGAAGTTTCCGATCACTTCAGGGGTTGGCGACTGAGTGGGATGAGATCCGACGAGTCGGATTGAGAGCCGACGGGTCGGACGAGATTGGCTTTACGCGCCGCCTCTGCCGCGAGCGCGAGGTGCTCGAAGGGGACGCCCGAGCGGTCGGCGATGTCGAGCAGCGAATGGCGGCCATCTGCCTGGTTCAACAGCCAAAGGAGAGCCATCTGCGCGGCGGCCTGGTCCTTGTGGCCGCTGATCGCCCGATAGAGGCCGCGCCGGCCGAGCTGCGGCTCTCCACGCCCGTCGATCCGCTCGAAGATGACGTTGCGCTCCAGCACGCCGATCACCTCGATCAGGGTTCTAAGGCTCTGCTCGAGGGCTTGCGCCGTGACCAGCCCCAGATTGTCCGCCGACGTGTGATACTCCGGAAAGGTCCCATTGGGGGAACGCATGAAACATCCCACCGGCAGGTTGTAGCCCGGCGAGCAATACTGCCTTTCGTCGTAGCCATACGGGGAGAATCCCATGATCTCGTGCGGCACGTGGCGGCATTTGAGGACATGCGCCACCACGCGATCGATGACGGCATTGCCCCGGCGGCTCTGCTTGTAGTGAAACGGGCCACTGTCACCGACGCACGACAGCACCAGCCCGTGTGCGATGTTGGGCAGCACGGCATCGTTGCGAGCCAGCCACGTCAATGAGCCGATCGTGGCGGGAATGAACAACAGGCGGTAGCTTAGGCGGTTGTCTCGAGCGAGGAGATGCTCGGCGATTTCCGTCGCAACAGCGATCCCGGAGAGATTGTCGTTTGCCAGGCTCGGATGGCAACAATGCACGGAGATCAGCACTTCGTCCGTTTCTTTGCCGGGTATGAGCAGTTCGCCGTAGGTCAGCGAACCGGGTGCGAGGGCGCTGTCGATGCGGACCCGGTAGCGAGGGTCGCGCATGGTCTCCCAGACGCGATGCGCGAGGCAGAATCCCCATTGTTCCGCATAGTACGCGGTGCGGTAGGGCACGAGGTCGGGCTGATCCACAAGCGTGTGCACGTGGGACGACAGCTCATCGCGGCTTACGATGGCGTCGACCGGCAGGCTGTAGCTGACGACGTGAAGGTTGCAGTCGGCGAAGTCGACGACCGCCTTGCCGTCGAGGGTCTCGATGCGGGCGGCCTTGACGTTCCATTCCAGCGGCACCTGCCAATCCAGCGCCGGCGTGCCGGTCGGAACCTCATGCACGACCAAGGGGATGCGACGTGCGATCTTCGTCAGTGTCGTGCGAAGGCCGTCGCCTGTGATGCTGCGGCATAGCGGAAAGAGTTCACGAACGAAGCCGTGCAGCCGCTCTCCCGTCGCTTCGGGGCTTGGCACGGCATCCCGCGCTTTTTGCTGCAAGCCTTCGGACAACTGGTATCTCCAACTCCCCGATGGTCTAGAGGCTCGGCCGCTCGGCCACCGGTAGGATGAATTGGCCGCCCATGCGGGTGTATTCCTGGTTCTGCTGGATGATTTCGGTAGCGAAGTTCCAGGCGAGGACCAGAACGTAGTCCGGACGTTCGAGAGTCAGTGTTTCGACGGGACGAATGGGCAATCTGGCCCCAGGCAGGTATTTTCCGACCTTCGCCGGATTTCTGTCGACGACGTACTCGAGGACCCCGCTTTCGAATTTCATGTAGTTCAGCAGGGTCGCTCCCTTGGCCGCGGCGCCGTAGGCGGCAAGGCGTGCGCCCTCGGAGCGCTTTTGCTGGATCGACGCGTGCAAAGTCTGCCGCAGATCCTCGACGTGCGCCGCGAACGATCGATAGTAGGAGAGATCGTCCATGCCCAGGCTGGCTTCCTCCGCCAGCAGACCTGTCAGGCGCTCGCTCTTTCCTGGCTTCTTGCTCGTCGTCAGGCGGATGGAACCGCCGTGAATCGGCAGGCGCTCGGCGTCGTTCAGATGGAGGCCATGGCGCGACAGCAGCCGCTCCATCGCGGCGACCGACCAGTAGAACACATGCTCGTGATATACCGTGTCGAACTCGCACTTCTCGATCATGTCGCGCAGGTATGCGACCTCCAGCCGGGCCAAGCCCTCGTCCTTCAGCAGTATCGCAAAGCCTTCGATGAAATCGTTGATCTGGTCGACATGGGCGACGACGTTGTTGGCGATCATGACGTCGGCGTGCTTGCCTTCGGCGGCGAGTTTGCGCGCCAGCTCCGCTCCGAAAAAGGCCTGCAGCGTTGGTACGCCGCGCTTGCAGGCGGCGGCAACAGGTCCGGCGGCGGGATCGACGCCGAGGACAGGGATGCCGGCCTCTAAAAAGTTGCTGAGCAGATATCCGTCGTTGCTCGCCACTTCAACGACGAGACTGCGCGAATCGAGGGTGCTCTCGGTCAGGATACGCTGAACGTGGTCGCGGCTATGCGCAAGCAGGGCCGGCGAGAAGGACGAATAATAGGGATAGTCACGGCCGAACAGCACGTCCGGCGGGATCGTTTCCGTGACCTGGACGAGACTGCAGTCGCGACAGAAGGCGAGCTCCAGCGGGAAGCACGGCTCCGCCTCGCTCAGTTGCCGTTCTTCAAGTAGGGCATTCGCGAGCGGCTGAGACCCGAGATCGAGGAAGGTGGTCAGATTCGATCCTGAACAGGAGCGGCAGTGAAGCCGGTCAGCTTGCCGCGACGGAGAATGCGGCGGCTGGCCCGCGGTCGAAGGGTCGATGCTGATCATTGTTACCCGATGGATGCACCGCCAAGGACTGTAGAGGGGCGCCGCCGCGCGGCTGGTGATCAAAGAATGACTAGTGCGCGGCGCACCTGGCGCCACCCCATGCATCGACCGACTTGTCTAGCGCTGGTTGAACACTCGCCATCCCGGTCTTGCCATGTGATTGACCGACGTCAATCGGCGGCGTTGCCCGCCGCCGCGGGCGCGCCCCTTTGTTTGCCCGGTCAGAAGCCGACCCGCCAATACATGACGGGGAGACGTCTGTGAACACGACAAGGCCATTCGCTCGGCCCCCTCCCGATAGACAGGAAGCCGAAGTTCGCGGCGGCGCTTCTTGAGGTGCCTGCCCGAGGATTGGGGTACTTCTGAATAATCGTTTGGCTTCCGAGCCTTAAGCGTCAGGCGCGCACGGCAAAAGGGCACCGCACAGATAGGGATGAAGAGCCATTTTGCTGCCCCAACGATCACTATCGCCGCCTCGTGAGAGGCACACGCCAGTTCTCTTCTTTGTCCACTCCGGCACGCCATTCCTGGACACGAGAGAGAACTTCAGACCCGCTGCTGGCGAGGCTTCACTCGATTACTTCAGTCAATCCGGTACTCTGGACTTGCGCACGGTAGGGCGCGTCGTGGTCTCATGGTGGATCGCCACTGGATCGGTTGCAGTGGCAAAGGCGTCAGCTGACCTCGAGCCATTCGCGGCGAATGTCGGGGGCCTCGCGCAGGCTATCGGGCGTGCCCTCGAAGACGATCTGGCCGTGACCCATCACATAGACACGCCGTGACACACGCATGGCGATGGTCAGCTTCTGCTCGACGAGAAGCACCGAAACGCCCTGCCGGCTAGCGGCGGGGCGGCTCAGCGGGCTCGAGGGCGCTCAGCTTGTTGAGGCCCAGGCGCTTGAGGACCCGGCTCACCGTGGCCGTCGAGACGCCGACCTGGGTGGCGATCTCCTTGCCCGGCATACGCTGGCGGCGCAGGGCCTCGATGCGTTCGATCACCGGCTGCGGCGTCGGCTGGCGCAGGTGGTAGGGTCGCGAGCTGCGGTCCTGCAGGCCCGCCACGCCTTCCTTGTGGAAGCGGCCGACCCATTTGCGCACCGTGCCCAGGCAAACACCTACGGCTTCACCGGCGGCCTGCGGCGTTTGCCCACCCAGAACCATTTTGACCATGCGCTCTCGACCGCGTGGCGTCAGACGGGCATTCTTGTGGACGTCCATTCGGCTCTCCCAAGGATCAGTTGACGTCTCGACAACATCAGCTTCCTCGACTGGAGCCGGATGAACAACCTATTGAAAGCTCACATCTAGCGTTGATGACGGGCTCCGGTTGCTGGTCATTTCGCTTGGGTGTCCTCGGTCCAGGTCAGGTAGGAAACTTCCATGTGCAACTCTGGATGGCGGCCTATCGACTGGCCCCAAGACAGCCGAGGAACTCGAGGTCGTCAGGGCCTGCGCAATAAACATGGTTGCGCCTGCGTTGTAGGCTCCGTAACAATCATCCTTGCGAGCGACATTGCGCTGAGCGAGCACTACCCTTGGTGAATTGACCCCTAGGCGAGAGCCTTCTATTCTTAGGCCATGGGCAAATTTGCCTTATCGCAGGCGCCTGACGTTCCTGAACGTCCTATGATCCAGCCGTTGCGGGAGGGGGGGCCGCGGCCCTTCTGGTCAGTGATGGTGCCGATCTACAATTGCCCGCCCCACTACCTGCGCGAGACGTTGCAGAGCGTGCTGCGCCAGGACCCCGGCCCGGCCGAGATGCAAATCGAAGTGATCGACAACTGCTCGACGACCGGCGATCCGGAAGCGGTGGTGCGCGAGGTTGGCGGCGGGCGCATCGCCTTTCGCCAGCAGCCCAAGAATGTTGGCCTCGTCGGCAACTTCAACGACTGCATCCGCCATGCCACCGGGCACTGGGTTCATATCCTCCATGGCGATGACAGCGTGCGGCCGGGCTTTTATGAGCGGCTGCGGGCGGGTATCGCGGCTTGCCCCGATGTTGGCGCTGCGTTCAGTCGGCTCCTCTACATGGACGAACACAGTCACTGGACCGGCTTGCCTGAAGTTGAGGCGCGTGCTCCTGGCCGACTGCAGGAGGATTTCGTCCATCGCCTGCTTCTCAATCAGGGCAGCATCCAGTTCGTGTCCATCATCGTTCGCCGCACCGTCTACGAGGAGCTTGGTGGCTTTCTCCCGGTGTTCAATCATTGCGTTGATTGGGACATGTGGAAACGCATCGCGCTAAGCAAGTGGATTCACTACGAACCCGAGCCTCTGGCCTGCTTTCGGGTACACAGCGGCTCGGACGGCAGCCGGGTCATGCGGACCGGCGAAAACGTTGTCGAGGAGCGAATGTCCATTGAACTTTCCTGTGCCGGTCTGCCCGCTGGGCGCCGCCAAGGCATTCGCAGCGAGGCGCTCAAAGTGGCGGGCGTGCGTGCCGCGCGGCGAGCCTGGCAGGCATGGAACCGCGGCGACCGGCGCATGGCCTGGAGCCAGTTCAGGGAGGCTCATCGTTGCAGTCTGGCGCCTGCAGTGACGGCGCGACTAAGCTACTTTCTGCTTCGTACCATGGTTCGCTGACCTCGCGTATTGAGTGACTAACTCGCTGGCACATGGTTAGGGCAGGCCTATTGCTGCTTTGGCGTGACGCGGTTTTCATCGGGGAGCCGCTGCCGAATGTGACAGAGAAGTCTGGCCAGGAAGATCTTGACTCCAATGACGTTTTGGGAGCTCGTCGAACAAGACAACGATGAGCTTGAAATGGCCGATTCTCACACGGCATAGGAAATCCATACACTGTCTCGGATGAGCCGAACGCCACACCCGCGCGGGATGTGTGACCGAGCGCGAAATGGATCTCCAATGGGGAAATCCAGCATTATACCGGCTGGAGGCAAGTCATCCGATGTGCGCGATTGTTCAATTCACTTGTTTGAAAGCCTGGCCGATGCTCGCAACTCGCAAAATGCCCTCGCCATCCAGCCTGCCGAGAGGCCGACGAACGATCCGGCAATGACGTCACTCAGGAAGTGGCAACTGGCGCCAAACAATCCGATCGCAACCGCTAGCACAGCAATCGCCCAAAGCGGTCTCAGCCGCGGATGGAACGTCCACAGAGCAACACCCACGGCATAGGTGACCGCCATGTGACCGTTTCGGCCGTGATCAGACTGATGCTGGCCACGAAGATCGATCGGTCCGATTCCGATCACAAAAAGGTCCCAGTCCTAATCCTGCAGCAAATGGTAATTAATTTGTGGCGCGCTGAGGCAGAACTGCCGCACCACGACAATTCGCGTTGGGGGCCGATCGATGCCACCAGTGGCGTCAGGTTCACAAGTGGGCTCAGTGGAGCTGAGGCTGCCTCAGCTTCTGAATGTCCTGAAGGGAGGCATGCCCTTGGTCGGGCCCCGGCCTTTGCCGGTTAGCCTGAAGGTTGAGGGCATAGTCTGCAGCGCAGAGGGCGACGGTTATCCAAGTGCTACGGCAATCGACAACAACCTCTATGCCATCAGAGAAGGCAACGCGGACGAGAACGCCCAGCAAGCCTTCCTGTCTCCGCAATTCGGCTCTTTCATGGAGGCGGCAAGGGCGGAGTTCGGCACCATCGTCATCGACAGTCCGCCGGCGATGGTCGTTGCCAATGCGGCAATCCTTGCTCGTTTCACCGATGTCGTTCTGCACGTCATTCGCAGGGGGCAGACGCGACGTTCGACCGTGCCTGCCGCCGTCGATCGGATGCGCCGCGCCAATGGCGGGGCGGTCGGCGAAACGATGCTCAATCGCGTCACCCCTGTGAAATACGAAAAGTACAACCGGGACGGCGCTTGGAGGCTCAGGTACGCTGATTACTATCACACAGCGACCAGAACCACTGCTGTAAACTGCTACCCGCGATGACCGCGGCCCGCATTCACGCCAATCAGGTGCCGATGCCGCGTCTGGTCCGCGGATATCTGTCCCTCTTATGCTTCATCCTTGCGGGCTATCTATTGCTAGGGAGAGCCTTTGCCTATCTCGGGTTTCCGCCCCTCTACGTCGGCGAGATAACTCTTGCGCTCGGTATAGTTGCCGCATTGATGGCCGGAAACCTGACCAGCGCGATCTTTAACTGGCCAGGGGTCGCACTTGCACTCCTCATGCTCTGGACCGCGTTCCGCACTATTCCCTACTGGCACACCTACGGGTTCGACGCGGCGCGCGACGCCGTGACTGTATTCTATGGCTTGTTTGCCTACGTCGTCGCATCACTGATCCTGCAACGACCCGCGAGCTTGGCGCTTCTCATCGACCGCTACAAGCGCTTCATCCCTTGCATAATTTTCCTGTCGCCGCTTCTTCCGTTGATCGCTTACCTTACTGGTAATGCACTTTTGTGGAGTTGGGCGGGCCAGGAGGTCACCGGACCCAAAATCGTTGACCTTTCCTGTCATGTGCCTGCGGTCATTGCTTTTTCGTTGATCGGCTTCGTTAGGCTGCGGTTCCCCGCGCTTATTTTCGTTCTACTGGTCGGGCTGTTCCTCGTCTCGCAGCAACGACAAGCCTTGCTCACGTTCACGATCGGCTGCTTCTTGGCGTCTTTGTTTTCACCGGATCGTCGTGCATTGCGGAATTTCCTTGCGATCGGTGGTGTAGTCGCAGCGGTTCTGTGCATTTTCGCTGCTGTCGACTTGCGAATCCCTGGGCGGGACCAAAGCCGCACCTTTGAAGCTCGCCAGCTTGTGATCAACGCGACGGACATTTTTTCCACTTCCGGCTCGCACCGAGGCGATGACACCAGAGAATGGCGACTCAACTGGTGGTCGGACATCATCCATTACACGCTACACGGTCCATACTTCTGGAAAGGCAAAGGTTTCGGCGTGAACCTCGCCGACAGCGATGGCTATCAGACGACCGACCTCCAATCTGGCGAGCCACCCCTGCGCAGTCCACACAGCGTCCATATGACCATCCTGGCACGAGGAGGTGTACCCGCGTTCGTCTTGTGGATCGTAGCGCTTGGATCATGGCTTGTTGCCGTGGTGCACCAGCTGAGCGAGGCGAAACGGGTGCAAGACGACTGGTGGGCTGGCATGTTCGCGTTTCTGCTCTCTTATTGGACGATAATATTGATCTCCGCGTCCTTCGATGTCATCCTAGAGAGCCCGGTCATGGGCATCTGGTTCTGGACGATCCATGGTATTGGATTGGCAGCCGTGATTCTCCATCGCCATCGCGTATCCACATTGCAAAGTCCACGGGTCAATGTCGGAGTCACGTGGCGTCCCGCGAGTCGCTGATTGCCGTTTCAAGATCCAGGGAATCAAAGTCAGCACGATCAGCGCGGAAATCGCGATGGACACAATACCTTCGCCACCTTACGGGCGCTGGCCACCGGCAATGCCGTATGCGCACGCGGTCTTTGTTCCGGACTGATTAAACCGCAGCAACGACGCGCCCGACAATGTACGGAGCTTGATATGAGGAGGATTCCATCGCGCCGTCCTACTGCGACAATTCACGGTGGCCGCGGGGGGCCGACATGAACGAACGCGAGGAAATCGGACCCGCGAGACAATCCTCGTACGATAGGGCAACGGCAGCTGACAGCCGGCGTCGCCGCATCCTCGTGTCTGCCTATCTCTTTTCACCAGTGATGGGCTCGGAACAGGGCGTGGGATGGAACATCTGCTCACGTCTTTCAGCCTACCATGACGTGACTGTGCTGACCCGGTCATGGAACGAGGAGCTCTGGGCCGGGGATGAGAAACACAGGGGAGACGCCGAACGGTTTATGCAAGATCGTGGCCCAATCCCAGGACTGACGATACAATTTGTCGACTCACCACCGCTGTCACGGCTGCTACAGCCGCATCCGCAAGTCAGCTTGCGATCGCCATTCCACTTCCAGGGCTACGCCGCCTGGCAGCGAGAAGCCTACCGCGAGGCCGTCCGGCTGCATCGCAAATTGCCCTTTGACGTGACGCACCAATTGACGGTCGCGACTTTCCGAGAGCCCGGATACCTCTGGAAGTTGGGCGTGCCATTCATTTGGGGGCCGATCGGCGGGGGTGAGAATATTCCGTGGACTTACTTCGCCGACTTCGGACTCCATGACAGCATCTATTATGCCCTCAAGAACGTTGCGAACAAACTGCATGGTTGGACCAAATGGCGCAGCCGAATAGCCGCGCGACGGGCGGATCATGTGCTCGTTACCAGTGCACAGTTGCATGAGATGTTACTTGGTTGGGGAGGTAGACCGCAGTTGATGCTCGAGGTGGGGACGCCGAATTGGTTGGGCCGGCCGCGATATTACGACGGTATGCGTCCTCTGAGGCTGTGCTGGATCGGTCTGCATATCGGGCGGAAAGCACTTCCCCTTTTCTTGCACGTGCTGCAGGAATTGAAGGCCCGCGGGCTTGGCGAAAAGGTGCACCTTGCGATTATGGGAAGTGGACCCGAGACGCGTTCCTGGCAAGCACTTTGCCGAAAGCTTGGGGTTCAGCAAATGACGACCTGGATGGGCCAAGTGCCATTCCAGCAAGTGCACGAAGAGATTAACAGGCAAGACGCGCTAGTGATGTCCAGTCTCCAGGATAGCACGTCTACCGTCCTCATGGAGGCGCTGGCGGCCGGCCTGCCTGTTATCTGTCACGACATTTCAGGCATGTCCTTCGCTATAGACAAGAGTTGTGGAATCAAAATTCCGTTGCGCAATCGTCACACGAGTATCTTGGAATTTGCCGATGCCATCGCTGAACTTGTGACGACCCGGGGATTGCTGAACAGACTCTCCGAGGGCGCACTACGCCGAGCTAAAACGCTCTCATGGGACGAAAAGGTAAGACAGATCGCGCACGCTTACGACGACATAGCTTCCAGCAACAATGCACGCATATCCTCTCACTGTCCGGCCTCAAGTGCTGCCAAGTGATTGAAGCCCGGTCTCCCAAACGCCGTGAGGTGGTGGGATCCTTCGGTGGGTCACCCAATTATCACGTCGGAAGCGTCATCGATTATACGAACGATAATACGCATAGACCTACCGACCGGGTCTTTCTCTTTGGCTTTTTCTCTTTATGTTTCTTCTTGCCTTGTCTCAGGTCATGGAAAATTTGAACGAAAACCGGAGAACCTCCCGTCGATGCGAACGGTCGCAGCCCGATGTCGCTTGTCCAAGCGGCGCAACGTTGAAAACCATTGAAGTCTTGGGAACTCCCATCACTTGTTGCACTTACGGTTCCGCGCTTGAGCTAATCACGATGCTTGCTCGCGAACTACGAGCGTCCGCGGTCTGTCCCGCCAACACGCACATCCTTGGCGAGGCGCGGCACAACCTCGAATTCGCAACGAGACTGGCCCGGTTCGACCTGGTGTTGCCGGACGGGATGCCGATTGTTTGGTCCGTCAACCTTCGAGGGGGCGACCTGAAGGAGCGGGTATACGGTCCATACTTCATGCGCCATGTGCTGCGGAGCACGCCACGACCATGGCGCCATTTCTTTTTCGGCGATTCCCACGAATGCCTGGACGACCTGCGGCGCATGCTGCTTCAGTTGCAACCAGATATCGAAATCGTCGGCATGCTCAGCCCACCATTCCGGCCCTTCACGACGGCCGACGAGGAATCGTTTGCCGATACCATCAATAGCGCCGCCCCGGATTTCGTATGGGTGGCATTGCCTGGCGTGCGGATGGAGCGGTGGATCATCGACAATCAGGCGCGGTACCGGAAAGGTGTCTTCGTTGCGGTGGGTGATGCATTTGCCCTGCTCAGCGGCCGCCGGTCGTTCGCTCCGTCATGGATGCAGCGAATGGGATTGACCTGGGCTTACCGGCTCTGCAAGGAGCCGCTCCGTTTGGGCCCGCGCTACCTGCGATACCACTCCCTCTTCCTATTTTACTTACTGTGGGACGCCCTGCGTGGGGCACCGTCAGGACGGGCGAGGAATCGCTTGCAGAGATGACGAACTCATCTGGCATAGCTCACGATACCATCGACGCGCGTGCGCAGGACGCGGTCATCGACCGAAAAGCTTGTGGCGGCGCTAAAGCAGGGCAAGCAACTCTCGGCGTTTGCGATCAAGTAACCGCTGCTTTGTAGATTCCGAACATGCCTCTATATGCCCGGCGCCTTGGGATTTCGCGTTCTTTTGCGGCATTTCGAGGTAAAATTCATGCATTATCGCTGCATCAAGGCGCATGCCCCGGTTCGCCCGAGCCTTCTGACCGGCACCGATCGCGCCATCTTCTCGGTTTGGCTCGTGGCTTGCGTCGAGTATGCGCGCGCCGCTCAAGAGGTCCGCAATCTCGGCCAGGTGGTTAAGACCAAGGAGGGCAACGTGATTCAGAATCCGTACCTATCGATCATGAACAGGCAAGCGGCCATCATGCTGAAGGCCGGCGGCGAGCTGGGCTTCACCCCCGCGGCCCGGGCATCGCTAGGGTCGATTGCCCCGGAGTTCAACGACGTTCCCGGATATCGGACAAAGCGAGTCAAGTCGGAGCTCGACGAATACATCGCTGCCAAGCCCGACAAATTGGATTCATGAAGGAGCAGTCAATAATGATCGAGCCCAAAGCGACCGATTCGGCGCGCGCGGCGGCCGCCAGCGGGAGCCAAGGGCTTCGAGTGGCGCGGAGATAGCAGGTAAGTCGTGTTTTGCAATAAATTGCCGCTCAAAAAAAAGTTGACTACCGTGTACCCTGCGGTTGTGTGATTTAGCGCGGCGCGGAGGCTCGTTTGCCTGCAGCCTGCCGGTGCAGGACTCCTCGCCGGCGGCAAAATTGTGGCATCTGCTTCCTACCCCAACGCGGACTTCATAACGTTCGACTAGAGGGGATCATCAAATGAAGCGCAATCTCATATATGATATCGGTCTTCACCTTGGCGAAGATAGCGAGTTCTATCTCAAGAAAGGCTTTGACGTTGTCGCTGTCGAAGCAAGTCCAGCTAATGCTGATAAAGCCGCCAACCGATTGAAGGCGTACGTCGATTCGGGACGATTGACTATCGTCAATAAAGCGATAACCCGCGATGAAGGGCCGGTCACTTTCTTTGTCAGTGACCGTTCGATATGGGGCACCACGGATTCCAATACGGCCGAACGAAATCGACACTTGGGCTCTTCAATTAGTGAAATCACTGTACCCGGGGTGCCGTTTCGTTGCCTGCTGGAACAATATGGCGTGCCCTATTATATGAAAGTCGATATTGAAGGAGCTGACACGCTTTGCCTCGAAGGGCTCATGGCCACTGCCGATCGGCCCAAATACGTATCAATCGAATCGACCAAGGCCTCGTTCGATGATCTCGTAAGTGAATTCTGCCTCCTACAGAGACTAGGTTATCGAAAATACAAGATCGTTGCCCAACATCGGATTGAAGAAGAGCGTCTGCCAAAGACTGTTAGTGAAGGACAATTTGTCGATCATGTATTCGAAGAAGGCAGCAGCGGTGCCTTTGGCCGGGAATTGCCGGGAGAATGGATGTCTCTGGAGCAAGCGCTCAAAGCATACATGCGAATATTCAGAAAGTATCGGATCGTGGGAGACTACGGGTGGCTAACTAGCGTCAGCTTCATCCGAGGGGCGCTAAATAGGCGAAGAGATCGGCGAGTTGGGAGCGCGGCCACACGCAGGACGCTCCCTCGTAAGCTGCTTCGAAACATCGAAGCGAGACTAAGGCCCGGCTGGTATGATACTCATGCGATGCTTGAGGAGTAAGTCTGTGCTGAACGCTTCCCAGTGGGTGATTGGCGGCCCTACTTCGCCTTCGCCGCCTATACGAGCCTCGTGGCGGCGACCCAGCCGAACGAGATCGGGCTGATGGCGTGCCGACTTCTCGGAGCGTCGTTCCGGGACGGAGCGTGGCCCTTTACGCGGGCTAAGTGACTTCGCGCGTATGAGGGTGCTGCGTGATCACCTTGGGCGCAATGTAGTCGCGACGTCGGCATAGCCGATAGAGTGCATAGGTCGCAGCCAATATCAGGGGACGAACTGCCGGCACGCTACTCAACTTCGAAAGGGCGAGCTTGCGGCGTTTGGCCGGCAAAGCGGTCGACAGCGATTGTCCGCGGACTCGGTATTTCATGAGCCGCTCAGGTAGCCGAAACCTGCGCACCGTGTGCCATGTGCTCACCCACCACTGCCAGTCGACGGCTAACGGCGTGTTGGGATCAAAGGGGTAGCGCAGCATCGTCTCGCGGCGAACCATCCAGGAACTCGGTGGCGGCATGTAGCGGGCAAGGGCATAAGCGAACGGCCTGCCTTCCTCGGTCGTCAGAATGTAATCGGCGCCGACAAGGTCCCAGCAATCGTGGCGCAGGAATTCGACCTGCCTACTCGTCTTGTTGGGCAGCCAAACATCATCGCCATCGAGGAAAGCCACGAACTCTGTGCGGGCAGCGTCAATCGCAGTATGCCGTGCCGCACCTTCCCAGCCCGGTGGCCGCCGCATCACCTTCATGCGTGGAAAGTCCACCGCGATGTCGTCGATCCAGGTGTTCGATTGCAGGACGACGATAATCGTTTCGCATGGCATCGTCTGATCTTGAATCGACTGCAGCGCTTCCCGTATAAACGGCCGCTCCGCATCGGTCATGCAAGTCACGACTGCTGTCACGTCAGAATGCATGTTGGGATCCTATTGCGACGTGAGGTAGTGTTCCTCATTTCGACAACTACCTAGAGCCGCGCCGCCGCTCCGCAGGTGATCGGCGAGGCGTAACGCCAGCGCAATCAGCGTAAGGGTGGGATTCGCAAAGCTGGAAGTTGGAAAGGCGGCCGCGCCGGCGATGTAAAGGCCGGGTGTACCGAAGATCTCGCCATTGCGATTGCATACCCCGGTTTCGGGGCTTTCGGCCATACGCGCGGTGCCGATGTGGTGACCGGCAACCGGAACGACTGCGGCGCGCAGCGTCTCGGGGTCGGTGCCTTCGATCTCGTAGCGCACACTGTCCGATGCCGCGAATGCCTGCGAAATTAAGTGCAGGCCGGCGGCGAGGCGCTGGTAATCGGCATCTGTCACGCGCCAGTCGATCGCCACCCGCGGTATTCCTAGGGAATCGCGACTGTCGCCGAGTAGCACGCGGCTGTCGTAATTTGGCTCCTGCTCGGCCATGACCTCGGCCGGATAGATGCCCCGCGGGTCGCGAAGCACGACCGACGGCAACTTGCGCTCGGCCAAAGTCCGGCGCCGCGTCCAGTCTAAGGCGAAAGGCGCTAGCCGATTCATGCCGAACGCAACATTTCGTAGATGTGCCCCATAGTATTCGTAGTTCGAGGCATACTTCGCTCGCGCGCGGTGTTCGAGGGCGCTGATCTTTCGCGCATACTCGGGGACAATGAAATTCTTCACCAAATACATCGCCGAAAGCACCGGATGACGATGCGCGGGATCGACGATGAGAGGATGTCCTGGGCGAACCACGAGCCCGGCAAGCCGATGTTCTCGTTGCGCCTTAGGCGACAGCCACACGTAGCGGCGGCAATAGATTGCGTCGTGGCTGAGTGCATAGTCGAGGCGGACGGACTGCGGCGGGACCAGAAAGCGTAGCGTTCCCACTTGGCACTCAATGTGGCACTGGTAGAAACGACCCACCAACCCGCGTTCGTTGCCGAGTCCGAGGGGGCGTGCCTCGTTGCTCGCCAGAAGTAGCCTCGCGGTCTCGATTCCACCCACGGCGACGACCACCCGAGACGCCGCCAGGTCGACGGAGCGTCCGCCAGCATCGATCCGCACGCCGCGTGCGTGCCCGCCCTCGTGCTCGACGAGAATCTGCGTGACTGGTGCATGGGTGAGCACGGTAAGGCGCGGGGCCTTAGCGAGGCGGGCACGATAGGCCCGTCCAAAATGGGTCGGCTTGCTGAATCGCTCGACCCGGTCAAGAATGATCTCATCCGCCGGCACCCCGTCCACCATCGGCCCCGGTTGGCCGGGAAGGGCGCGGGATGCATCGAACTCAGGCAGCCCGCCCTCGGCGAGTTGCATTGCTGCCGGTAGGTAGCCGACGACATCATCATGCGAGATCGGCCAGTGCGCATGCGCTATCCAGTCGCGCGCCTCGAAGTCAATCGGATCGAACGGAATGCAGCGCCCACCCCAGATCGAGGTAGAACCGCCCAGGGTGCGCCGTCGATACAAATGCGTCGGACTGTGCGTCTCAGGCATAACATAATCGCCGGCATAGAATTCCTGTTCCTTCGTCGAGAATCGGTCTCCTCCCGCCTCAACCAGAGCAATGGCGGTTCGAGTTTCGGCCAAAGCAAGTGCGACTGCAATCCCGGCTGCGCCCGCGCCGACGATCACGAGATCGAAAGCAATCTGGTGGGGCAGTCCCGCCGTGCGCGCGTCGACGATCATTTCAGCGCTTCGACGGCTTCAGTAAGATGCGCCGGGCTGGAGGTGCCGACGAGTGTGGTGGTGACAAGCGGACTTGAGGCAGCCCGCGCGATCGCTTCGGGGGGGCGTAGGCCGGGCTGCCCCACGATCACCTCGCGCGCCAAAACGGCAAGCTTTCGGCGCTGCATTTCGGCCATTCGCGGATCGCCATCGAGCGCTGCGATCATCTCCCAAGGCAGTTCGAGTACGGAGGTCGCGGGCAAAACCAATGCCGCATCTAGTGCAACCATATTATCGCAGGAGATTCCTATCCGCAACGCGCGGCCCGAAGACAGGACGCGCTCCAATACGTTCGCTGTTTCCTCGGCCGCGATCACGGCGCCAGGCGGACTGTGCAGCAGAAACGCGTCAACACGATCGGTCTTGAGACGCCCCAGTGATGCATCGAGTGCAGCGATCAAGGTCCGGGGTCGCCAGTCTTGACGGAGCGCGCGTTGGCGAGCGGCGCTGACGAACGCGCCTCGCCTGGCGGCCATCAGTGGCCGTAGGAGCGGCTTTATGGGACGCATCAATGCCATTCTCGCCGAGAAGGCGTTACCCGCCTTGGTGACGATCACCGCCTCATCTCGGTGACCGCGCAGCGCTCGGCCAATCGCGCTTTCGCTGTCCCCTTGGCCGTAGATGTTGGCGGTGTCGAATAGTGTAATGCCGAGTTCGAACGCGCGTCGGATCAACGCGATGCTGTCGGAGACCGAATAGGGATTGTTGAACGAACCAATTCGACTACAGCCGAGTCCTAGACGCGGCCAAGCGGCGCTAGATGCAGTCGAAACGCCAGACGGAATTGACAACATGCTCAACGCACGACCGTCTCTTGAGCTGTCTTGGTTGAGAGCGAAACAGCGCTAGGAATCGCTCGCGCAGTCATTCTACCATCGAATCTACCATTCAATAGTGAGGTCGTGTGACCGTTTTGTGGTCGCAAACGTGGCCACCCTTTGGAAGAATTCGACTCTGCTCGTATATCTATCCGAGGGAATGGCCATGCCAACTCCTGCAATATTGCGAGAAATTTGTAAACGGAGCTTGGACACGCGGCAAAGATTTGCGCGCGTGCAGCCGGCGAATTTCCCGCATGATGCGCTCGAGCAGATTGTTGGTCCAGATGCGCCGGCAGCGTCTCCGTCGGGACTGGCGGCAGTGCCGACGGCTTGCGAGTTGAAGCGGCTTTCGCCGCGGCTAGACAAGAAGGTCGCTGGGCACGCAGGACATGGCAGATTGCGAGAAACTAAAGAATTGCCGAATGTACCGCGCTGAAGAATTCTCTGCTGTTCTCAGCCATCGATCACCTTGTTTCGATGGTTAGTCATCCACCGCCAGGCAGTCTGGATTATGTTGCCTAGATCGGAATGAACCGGGCTCCACTTCAAGGCTGTCCGCGCCGGGGAGGCATCGGCAACGAGGTTTGGCGGATCACCGGGCCGCCGCGCAGTGGTCGTCACGGCGATACGTTTTCCGGTGATCGAGGGTGCTTGGCCAATCACCTCGCTTATGCTGCAGCCCCTTCCAGTACCGAGATTGTGAGCGGAGAAGCGGCCAGGTTCGCACATTGACAACGCCGCAACATGCGCCGACGCGAGATCAGTTACGCGAACGTAGTCGCGGATGCAGGTTCCGTCCTCCGTGTCTTAGTCAGCACCGAAAACCGTGACGTTCGGTGGAAGTTCTGCCGCCGCCTGTAGCACAGGGGGAATAAGGTGCGGCTCGGGGTCATGCTCCTCACCAATCGCCCTTGGCGTCAGCTCCGGCGGCGTTAGAATAGCGAAACGCCACAGCTCCGAGTCCGTGCGCCGCTCAGGCATCCCGCAATATCATTTCGCCCATTAGGTTGGAACGGCCGTAAGGATTGATCGGCCCTTGCAGCTGGGACTCGCCAATCGGAAGGCTCGACGGCACACCGTAGGTCGCACGGCTGCTGGAGAAGACGATGGACCGCACGTCATTAGATTAGCTTGCATAGCCTCGATCAACGTCACTATGCCCGCGACGTTGTTGCGATAGTAGCGTGTCGGCTTTCTATTCGACTCACCAACATAGGCGAAAGCCGCAAACGGCATCCGGTCTGTGCCGGCGAATTGCAGCAGTGAGCGTTGCAGAGTCGTTAATTTTCGCCAGCTCGAAAGCGCCCCACTTCACCGCCCACTTATGGCCAATTTCGAGATTAGCGTAGACGATAGGTGTATGACCCGCTTCAGCCAAAGCTTTGCAGGTGTGCGAACCGATATATCCAGCTCCTCCCGCAACGAGTACGCGCATAGTCAGGATGCTCCGTCCTAGTGACTTCTTCCATCAGGGCACCTCACTGCGTCACGTATCGTACAACCAGAAAGGCGAAGACATGCCGGCGGCCGTCCTGATTGGGGCTGTTACTGAGCCGCTACCGCGCGCGGCAGGGCGTTGACGACCGAGGCCTTGCCCGAGGTCATCTCGTCGTGGATCCACTGGTAGGTCTTCGCCATGCCGTCCTCGAGACGGATCGAGGGCTCCCAGCCCATCAGCTTCCTGATCAGCGTGTTGTCGCTGTTGCGGCCGCGCACGCCCTTGGGCGCGTCGAGCTTGTACTGGCGCTTAAGCCGGACGCCGGCGATCTTCTCGACGATGTCGACCAGCCGGTTGATGCTGACCAACTCGTCGCTGCCGATGTTCAGCGGCTCGGTGATGTCGCTCTGCGCCAGCCGGATCGTGCCGTCGGTGCAGTCGTCGATGTACATGAACGAGCGGGTCTGCTCGCCGTCGCCCCAGATCTCGATCTCGTGCTGGCCCGAGAGCTTGGCGGCGATCACCTTGCGGCAGATCGCGGCCGGCGCCTTCTCGCGTCCGCCGTCGTAGGTGCCTTCCGGGCCGTAGACGTTGTGGTAGCGCGCCACCCGGGTGGCGATGCCGTAATCCTCGCGGTAGTGGCGGGCCATGCGTTCGCTGAACAGCTTCTCCCAGCCGTAGCCGTCCTCCGGCATGGCCGGGTAGGCATCCTCTTCCTTGAGAGCGGTGACGTCGGTGCGGGTCTGCTTGTCGCCGTTGTAGACGCAGGCCGACGACGAATAGAAGAAGCGCTCGGTGCCGGCTTCCTTG
>JGI12053J15887_10000010_pt1 | contig 46081 bp, 37 predicted proteins | sample MedBloCAOM1_O3_FD_15887 | JGI IMG/M metagenome (IMG submission 15887)
GTATATGACGCCGGGGTCCTGGTCAGCGAGCGCGAGACCGCCGATTTCTTTGAGGCGGTCGCGCAGGGCCGCGACGCCAAGGCTGCCGCCAACTGGATCATCAATGAACTTGCCGGGCGCCTCAACAAAGAGGGCAGGGACATCGCGGGGTCGCCGGTGTCGGCTTCGCAGCTCGGCGCGATCCTCGATCTGATCGCGGCCGGCACGATTTCGGGCAAGATTGCCAAGGACTTGTTTGAAATCTGTTGGACCGAAGGCGGAGATCCGATTGCGATCGTGGAAACGCGCGGCTTGAAGCAGGTGACTGACCTTACGGCGATCGAGAAGGTGGTCGACGACATAATNGCCGGCAACCACGAGAAGGCGGAGCAGGCAAAGATCAAGCCTGCGCTGATCGGCTGGTTCGTCGGTCAGGTCATGAAAGCTTCCGGCGGCAAGGCCAATCCGCAGACGGTCAATGAGTTGCTCAAGCGCAAGCTCGGCGTCTGACGTTGCCGGTGGAGAAAAAGAAAACGGACGCGTGAGGGCGTCCCCGTGTGTCCTCCGCCGTCCGTCGTCTGACTGGTTTCGGCGAATCACTCCGACGCGATTCGCTCGATTCGTGACGGAATCGATCTCCAAGGTCGCGCTTGCAAGCCTCTTGACTGAATTTTTTTTGCACAAGTCGCTCGGTATGCTTAACGCGCCGTTGCGCCCGATTTTGCGAGCGCCCGCGCTTCGCGCGCGCGCTGCACTNCCTGCGCCCTCGAAAAAGTCGATGTGTCGAAAAGCTATATATTATCGGCATTTGTTAACCGTCGCGAAAATGTGCGTGGTGCTTTGCTGGGCGCCGATATGCAACGCTTCGCACGCATAGCCCACGCTCATTGAAGCGCAACATCTGGTATCGGCCAGAGGCCCAAAGCTGTGCAATGTGCAAAAACACTGGTGTTTTTGTCGCGCTGTAGTAATCCGGTGACAGTGTTCGCGATCCCCGCGGGCACTGGACGATATCGCCACTCACTCATTGGCTAGGAGGGCAGCATGGCGAAGAAGCGAAAGACGAAGACGAAGTCAGCGGCGAAAAAGGGCGCNAAGAAGACCAAGCGCCGGAAGAAGAAGTAAGCACGCGCTGCTTCACAGTCTTCGACTTCGTACGACGTCGATGACTGCGTCAAACAGGCCGGCGCGAGTCGAAGAGCGGTGAGCGCATCGCGATCGTGCTTCGACACCGCCGGCCTCGATCGACGACAGAGGGCGTCGGCGAGACAAGGGTTCGAGCTTCATCCGTCCGCGCACTGCGGACTAAGGTGAAGAAGAGGGAACGGGGATTTCCGTACCTCGCCGTGGCAGAGGAATCTGCCGACGGATCGAAGCCCGGCCTCTCGCCGACGCCCTCGGTATTTCTGTGAACGGGCACGGCGCTCGTTAGCGACTGGGTCGCAGGAGCGTGGAACGCCCGGTCGGTTGCAAGCCACCGGATTTGGCGCGCGGAGCCGCGCGCTTGCGTTTGGGCAAGCGCCTTCCGGCAGTCACCCCATCATCTCTGGTACGCCAAGCGCCGTTCTTTCCGCTCTGGGCCACCTTGTTGCGGTGCAATCCTTCCTGTTCTGCCGCCGCGGGCTCGACGCCTTCCCAGAGCGCCCTTATTTCAGAGTAGCCTTAGGACCCTCCATCCCGTCCTTCAGGGAACTGCCGATGGCCCGTGTCGCCAACAAGCCGATCCGGAAGAACGCCCGCACCGGCCCCAAGCCGGGCACACGTGAGGAAGCAAGGTCCGCGGGCGGCGGTACGCCGATCGATCTCTATTTCTGGCCAACTCCCAACGGCTGGAAAATCACGATCATGCTCGAGGAGTGTGGGCTCCCGTACACCGTGATCCCCGTGGACATTTCCAAGGGTGATCAGTTCAAGCCGGAGTTCTTGGCGATTTCGCCCAACAACCGCATGCCGGCGATCGTCGACCACCATGGCCCGAGCGGCAAGCCGATCTCGATCTTCGAGTCCGGTGCCATTTTGCAATATCTCGGTCGCAAGACCGGGAAATTCTATCCCGATGAGGAGCGCGGACGCGTCGACGTCGACCAGTGGCTGTTCTGGCAAATGGCCAATCTCGGTCCCAAGGCCGGGGAGGCGAACCACTTCCGCGCTTATGCGTCGGAGAATCTGCCCTACGCCATCGAGCGCTTCAGCAATGAGATGAATCGGATCTATGGCGTGATGAATGCGCAGCTCGGGAACCGTGAATTCCTTGCCGGGGCGTACTCGATCGCGGACATGGCGTGCGTCGGCTGGGCGAGCCGGGCCGAGCGCCACGGCCACGACCTGAGCGGCTTTCCGAATGTCAAACGCTGGCTCGAAGCCTTGTTGGCGCGTCCATGTGTGAAGCGCGGCCTGTCTGTCAAGGTGGAAGCCGCCTTTCGCGTCGACACTAAAGATCCAATGGTGCGCGCGATCCTGTTCAATCAACGAGCGCGCTGAGCGGGCCGGCGGACGATGCCGGACGGACAAAGCATGTCTGTGTTCGTCCGTCCCTTCTAGTCACGAACCATCGTTCGTCCCGCGTCTTCCACCGTCGAGGCATCGCTCCGTATTCACCCCGCTCGGCCGGGGGCTCGGGTACATCCGCGCGAAGTTCGCAATCGACGGACACGCGCAGGCGGCGGAGACAGAGATGGCTCGGTACGAACTCGCCGACATCGCGTGTGCAACGCTTGGACAGGCGCCGGCCGGCGTCGATACGTTCTTCGAACCTGGGATGATGTATTCGGTCGGGCGTAGTGTTCCGATCGACCTGGTGAGCGGACACAAATGGTTCAACTTGGCGGCGATGGGCGGCAACAGCGATGCGGCCCGCCTGGGTCGCGAAATTGCGGAGCAGATGTCTGGATCGGAGATCGCCCAAGCCCAGCGCGCGGCGCGCGCGTGGGCCGAGGCAAGCTGACCAGAAGCCCGATGCGGGTCCGCTGCAACCGACCTCGAGACGATCGGCCGCCCGCTGATGAGACCATCGGCCATATTTGACCGCCGCGCCGGCCGTCCTGGCGATCGCAGTCCTTGACCCGTCTTGGCGCGGTCGATACCCATTTGAACGCCCGCCTTCGCGACGCAAGCGGACAAGCCCGCCAAGGAACCTTGGCGGCGGGCGCCGGAGAGGTGGCCGAGTGGCTGAAGGCGGCGGTTTGCTAAACCGTTATACGGTCTAAAGCCGTATCAAGGGTTCGAATCCCTTCCTCTCCGCCAATCCCTGGCCTCCCGGTTGACTCGACCATGACGGGACGCGCCGGGCAGGCTGTTCGAGCTCGGGCAGATCGACGTCGCCGCCAGGCGAAATGGCGGACGCGCTCAGTGTCAGCTTTGTGCGTCAGACGCCTTTTCCTGCCGTCAATGCCCGCCAGCTCCGCGTTGAGCCGAACAATTCCCTGGCCGGGCCGTCAGCGCAAACGCGGTTATCATCTGGTGCCCACGGCAGAATCGGTACCGAGAATCGCCGGGAGGAAACCCGCGGAATTCCCAGCGTGCTCGCGGTGGGTGGAACTTTGGTTCAAAGCTCCGCTTCGGCTGCCGATGCCGCCGCCAAACAGGGCGACGCGGCCTTTCGGCCCATCAGCGCCGCTCAGGCGAGTTCGACGAAATGTGAATTCTTTCGTTACCCCAAACATTTGTGGGAAAATCCTGAGACGGATTTGAGGGCAAGATTCGACCTTGCCGATGCGCTTTCGAGCGGTCCGCGGCCAAGTGTCGTTTCGGCAACACCCGGTATCCGTCCATGCGGTTGTTCCGCCAAGCCGAGGCGGGAAATTGGCGCGGTGTTTTCGACCGTATCGCGCAAGTCGTGCGGGAGCGACCGCCGCCCATTAGCGATGCGCGCAAATCAATGCTGGACGCCGCCGTCGCAAGCTTTCGCAAACGCCGCAATGCAACCGATGATGTTTTCGCCGGTCAGCAGCGGCGCATGGCCCTCGTCCGGAACGTCCACGACGTCGAGGCTGGTGCGGCGCGTTCGCATGGCTTCGACGGTGGCCGTCGACAGAATGTCCGAGTTGCTGCCGCGGATCACCATGACCGGCACGCGGGCAAGCGCGTCGAACTCCTTCCACAGCACCGGAAGCGGCCGTCCGAGGTCGGTTGCCTCGAGCGTGGTGGCGAGCTTCACGTCATAATCGGGAACGATGCGTCCGCCCGCCTCCTTGAACGTGCGGCGCGCGAATGCGGCCCAGTCGTCGTCGTTCAATTTAGGGAACTGGCTTCCGAACAATCCCCGCAGGATGTCGGCGGCATCCCGCAAGCTTGCCGGCTGCGGCAGCTTGCCCACATAGCTCTTGATTCGGATCAGCCCTTTGAGGTCGATCACCGGGCCGATGTCGTTGAGCACGCAGCCGGCGATCGCCGTCGGACGGGCTACGGCGAGCAACATCGTCAGGAGCCCGCCGCGCGACGTTCCAACGAATACCGCCCGCGCAATGCCGAGCGCGGTCAGCGCCGCGATAAGATCGGAGAGTTCGACCACCAAGCTGTAGTTCGCCGGATCGCGGTCGTAGTCGGATCGGCCGCGGCCACGCGAGTCGAGCGCGATCGCGCGCCGCGGTCCTTCCGGATCGCTGGCCAGCCTCGTTGCCAGCACGTCGAAGTCGGCGCCGGTGCGCGCAAGTCCGGGCAGACAGACGATCGGCAGGGCGGCGGCAGTTCGCGGCCCGTAGCTGCGCACATGGAGCCGCAGCCCGTCCTGGGCCGTGACAAAGATGCTTGTGGCAGGACTGGCACTCATTCGGATTCTCGATCCGCGACAATACGTATTCCGTGGCGGAGGTGCGACGCGGTATATAGCTGCGCCGACCGTCCAGACCCAGGATTATCCCATGGTAGCCCCGAGCGTCGACTTGCTGCAGGAGGCCGCTCGCCTGCACCGGCAGGGGGCGGTGGCCGACGCCGAGCGCTGCTATCGGGAAGTGCTGCGAAGCGAGCCTGATCACGCGACGGCGCTCTACCACTTGGCGGTGATCGGATGCCAGCAGGGGCGCTTCGGCGAAGGCATCGAGCTGGCGCGGCGCTCGCTCGCGAGCGAGCCGTATCAGCCCCGCGCGCACAATCTTCTCGGCATGGCTTTGAGTCGGCTCGGCCGGCACGAGGAAGCGCTTACGAGCTTCGACCATGCGATCGTCCATCAGCCGGATTTTGCCGATGCCCACGGCAATCGGGCCAGCGCATTGATGGAGCTCGGCCGGGCCGCGGAAGCGGTGATGAGCTATGAACGCGCGGTCGCCTTGCAGCCCGCCTCGATCGGCGACTGGCTCAACTTGGGCACGGCCCTGCATCGGCTCAGCCGCCATGACGATGCGATCAGCAGCTACGACCGGGCCTTGGCCCTGCAGGCGAACTTTCCCGAAGCCCACTTCAACCGCGGCAACGTGCTTGCCCAGCTTGCGCGCTACGAGGAAGCGCTTGCGAGCTATGACCGGGCGCTCGCCGCCAATCGCCGTTACGTCGATGCCTTCAACGGGCGCGGCAGCGTGCTTCTCGAGCTCGGCCGCGTCGAAGCGGCGGTCGCAAATTTCGAAAGCGCACTTGCGCTCGCGCCTGACCATGCCGGCACGCTCGATCACCTCGTTCATGCGCTCCTGGCCCACGGCCAGGACAAGAGCTCCAGGGCACGCGCGCTGGCGGCTGTGACACGGGCCCTTGCCGTCAAGGAAACCAGCAGGGCCAAGGCGCTGTTCGTAGAGTGCATCAGGAACCGGAAATTCACCTCTGACGCCCTTGGCATTCGCCCCTTGATGCTGCGGGCACTGTCGGAGCCATGGGACCGCCCGACGGACCTCGCGTTTCCGGCCGCGAGCCTCGTGAAGCTCAGCCCTGCGATCATGCAATGCTGCGCGCGCGCAACCGCCGCGTGGCCGACACGGCTCAAGATCGAGGATTTGACTGGTCGCCTTGCCGCGATTGCCGACGATGAGCTGTTGCTCGTCTTGCTCGAAACCGCACCCGTGTGCGACGTCGAGCTTGAGCGCTGTCTCACCGGCATCCGGGCGATCCTGCTCGATGCCGCAGGCGAGGGGCCGGCAACGCCCACCGAAGACGGCCTGTTGCGCTTTTTCTGCGCTTTGGCACGGCAATGTTTCATCAACGAATACGTATTCGATACGAGTGCCGAGGAACTCGAACAGCTGGAGCGCATGCGCGAGCGCCTGGTGCGCACCATGGCCTCCGGAGGCGCCGTTCCGGTGCTCTGGATGATTGCGGTCGGCTCCTACCTGCCGCTCCATACACTGCCCGGGGCGGACGCGCTGCTCGAGAAAGCCTGGTCTCCGTCGGTCGGCGCCCTTCTTGCCCAGCAGGTGCGCGAGCCCTTGGACGAGCGGCTCGCGCGCGATTTCATTCCGCACCTCACCGCCATTGCCGATGACGTCTCGCTCAAGGTCAAGCAGCAGTACGAGGACCACCCGTTTCCAAGATGGGTGAAGCCCGCTCCGGCCGGCGAGCCGAAGACTATGCCGCAATATTTCGGGGACTGGTTCAGACCGCGCCCCGAATTGGGTCGACATGACAGGATCGACATCCTCGTTGCGGGCTGTGGAACCGGGCAAAATCTCGTCGAAACGGCGCGCGACTTCAAAGGCGCCCTGGTGCTGGCCGTCGATCTCAGCCTGGCGAGCCTCTGCTATGCCAAGCGCCAGGCCTTGGCTCTGGGATTGACCAATATCGCCTTCGGCGAGGCCGACATTCTCAAGCTTGGAGGGATCGGCCGGACTTTCGACATCGTGGATGCCAGCGGCGTGCTCCATCACATGGCTGACCCCTGGGCCGGCTGGCGGGTCCTGCTCTCACTGTTGCGACCCGGCGGCTTCATGCGGCTCGGGCTCTACAGCAAGCTGGGCCGCCAGGACGTCAACGCCACGCGTGCCTTCATTGCCGAGCGTGGATATGCTCCGACCGCGCAAGACATCCGGCGCAGCCGGCAGGATATTTGGCGGTTGGCGGGGGGAGACCCTGCACGAAGGGTCGCAGAGCATCTCGACTTCTTCACCGTCAGCGAGTGCCGCGACATGCTCTTCCATGTGCAGGAGCATCAAATGACCTTGGACGAGATCGCGAATTTCGTGCGTGGGAACGACATCGCCTTTCTTGGCTTCGTCTCCGATCCCGTCGTCATCCGCAAATTCCGCGCGCGTTTCCCGCAGCCGGACGCAGGAAGCGATCTCGGCTCGTGGCAGGAGTTCGAGACCGAAAATCCCGACGCATTTGCCGGCATGTACCAGTTCTGGGTCCGCAAGAACGGGTAGAGAAGTGCGGTTGCACGCGGCGCCGTGCGCGGGCAGGCGGTGTCTGCTATCTCTTTCAAATCAGTGGCTTGGCTTATGCGTCTTGCGCATGGCTGCGGCGCAGCAAGTCGCCTGTTGCAATGCAGCATAAGAAACATATGTGCTGTCCGACGCTAGGGCTGCCATTTTACCCATCCGCAGCCGAGCTTCAGCGTTCACACGCAGGAAAGACTATGAAAACGATCACCAAATTCATGGTGGCGGCTCTCGCTGTCGCGGCTGCTGGGGCAGCTGCGCTCCCTACGATCGAGGCGCACGTCATCTCCCCGGTCTCCGCGCTCCATTCAAGCGCAGCGCCCGGCTCGAAAACCTATGCCGACTGGCAGAGTCCCCTGGGTCAGTCCTTCGGAGCCCGCTTCCTCGCTCAAGGCGCGCCGCAGGATGCGATCGCCGGGACCACACCCCGTCACGGCCTCACGCTGCCCATCTTCCAGGGGCTGGAGCACATGCAGGTCGCACCCGAAGCAGACGGCTCGTGAGCGTCTTGCTCATGACATGGTAACCTTACGGCTGTTGAGAGGGTGCTCGGCGGCTTGCCCGGCGTGAACGCGATCCGTCGTGTCATGCGTTGAGCAGGCTGCAGCCCGAGGGAGAGCCGGAGGTTCGCATGCAGGGCGGCATCGCTGTCATTCCGTTGCTGTTCGCCGGTGGTTTGATCGTCGCCGCGCTCGCTCCCGCGCAATCTCAAACACCGAGCGGAACGTGGACGCAAAAAGCGCCGATGCCGGCGGTGCGCGGGGAGGTTGCGGCGGCGGCGGTCGGGGATAAGCTGTTTGCGGTCGGTGGCGGTGTTGCGGGAAAAGCGGTGCCGCGCAACGAGGAATACGACATCGCGACGGATCGGTGGCGGCCGCGTGCGCCGTTGCCGCAAGCGCGTGATCACGTCGGCGTCGCCGCTCTCAACGGCAAAATCTATGCATTCGGCGGGTTCACGTCGTCCGTGCACCAAGGCGCCGGCGATGGCGTGTTCGAGTATGATCCTCTCGCGGATCGCTGGCAGATGCTCACGCCTATGCAAGCTCCGCGCGCGTCGGTTGGCGTGGCCGCGCTCGACGGAAGATTGCACGTCATCGGCGGCCGCGGGCTCGATGGCGTGACCGTGGCAACGCACGACGTCTATGATCCCGCGACCGGCAAGTGGTGGAGCGTAGGAGCGCCGCTGCCGCGCGCGCGCGACCACATGGCGGTGGTCGCGGCGGGCGGAAGAATTCATGCCATCGGGGGCCGCCTGACAGGACCGGCCGACCGCACCGGCCAGCACGACGTCTATGACCCGGCCACGGATCGCTGGACCACGGCGACGCCGCTTCCGACGCCGCGTAGTGGTGTCGCCGCTGCGCTCTACAAGGATATGATTCTGGTGCTGGGCGGGGAGCTTCCGCCCAGTCATACCTTCCCGGAGACTGAAGGCTACGATCCCAAGGCCGACCGCTGGGTCACCCTCGCGCCCATGCCGGCCGGACGGCACGGATTCGGCGGCGCGGTGATCGGACCGAACGCCTATTTCGTCGGTGGCTCACTGACACCGGGCGGCGGCGGAATCACCGATCAGCTGATCATGTTCAGCCTGCGGTGAGCGGCGCGACTGCGTGGGCTTTGTCCGGTACTTTTGAACGGCTGGCTTGTCGGCGGAAGCTGCGCCGTACGAACGCTGATCCGATCGCGACGACAGTGGTCTCGAATTCGCCGACGTCGGCCGTGCCATCAATTCGCAGCCGCGCCGCGCCGCAGATCCGCTTCGATCAGCAACTTCGATCCGCCGCCGAAGCGCACGCGATAGACCTGGAGATTTTCCAGCACGCGTTGGACGTAGTTGCGCGTCTCGGAGAACGGAATGCGTTCGACCCAGTCGATCGGATCGACCTTCGGATCGCGCGGATCGCCATATCTGACGATCCATTCCTTCACGCGGCCGCGTCCGGCATTGTAGCCGACGAAGGTCAAGATATGCGAGCCGCGATAATCGACGTAGAGGTCGCCGAGCTCGGCGGCGCCCAGCGCCACATTGTAGGTCTGATCGCTCAGCAGCCGCTTCTCGTCATATGTTGCGCCGAACTTCTTGGTCACGTAGCGGCCGGCTTCGGGCGTGACCTGCATCAAGCCCATGGCGCGCGCGCTCGAAACCGTCCGCGGATTGAAGGTGCTCTCCTGCCGGGCAATGGCGTAGACCACGGCGGGCTCGGTCGTCGGTCCGATTGGTTGATAATCCGGGATTCCGAAGGTCGGAAAGGCATAATGCTCGAGCGGGAGTCCGCGTCCGAGCGCCGACTTGCCCAACAGCACCATCGCGCGCGCGTCCCTTTGACGGGCGGCGACCTCACCGATTGCCGCGAGCCCGACGGCGTCGCTCGAGCGTTCGCCGAGATCGGCCAGCGAGCCCGCGATCAGATCGCGTTCGTCGATGGCGTAGAGCAGTTCGATCGCACGCGCGACCTCGAGCCGGGCGCGATCCGGCGCGGCTTCCGGCGGCGGGCGCAGCACGAGGTCCTTGTGGCCGAGTCGCGCACGCGCGATCTGGCCGTAATACGCCGTGGAGTAGCGTGCCGCCGCCTCGTAGTGCGCGCGCGCTTCGTCTCTTCGCCCCATCGCCTCCGCCGCGCGACCCTGCCAGTAGCCCGCGCGCGCGAGCGTGATCGGATTGCTGTTGCCCTGTCCGACCTTGGCGAAATGGGCGAGCGCGGTTGCGGGATCGTTGAGGAAGCGCAACGCGATCCAGCCGGCGGTGAATTGATGCTCGGCGCGGTAGTTGTCCTTGCTCGGGATCGCGGCGTCGCGCGCGACGCGATAGGCGGTCTTGACCTCGTCGAGGTCGAGAAGCTTGCGGGCGAGCAGCCGTCGCTCGATCCACCACTGATCGGAGTCGATGGCCTGGCTGGGGTCGGCCGGCACCGACAGGATCAGTTCGCCGGCCTCGGCAGCTTTGTCGGCACGACGGAGAAACTGGGCGCGGCTGAAAATGTATCCGATGTCGCGGTGCGCTTCCGCCGGCGCCGCATCGAGCAGCGCCTTGGCGTTCGCGGCCTTGTTGATCACGGCAATGCGCGCCCTGGCGATGACCGGCGCATTGCCGCCGGCGCGGTTGGCGGAGCGCAGTCCGCCCTCGGCGTCTTCCGCGTAGAGGCGCATGTCCATCCGCGCCTTGTGGTCGGCAGATGTTATGAGACCCTGGAAGACATCGAGGGCCAAGCCCTCGAGGTCGTCCGAGAACTCGTCATTGCGCCACGCTTCGCGCACCAGGCTCTGTGCGCCGGCGCGGTCGCCCTGCAGCAGAAGGGCGCGGGCGAGCGCGAACTTTCCCTTCGTGGTGGTGGGTCGTTCCTTGGCAAAGAACGCGCGCACGAAAGCAGGATCGAGACGGTCTGCCCACAGGGTTGCCTCGGCCCGGCGACGCAGCAGGCCGACGGCCGGCCAGCTCGGATTTTCGTTGATGAAAGCCATGTAGCGGCGCAAGTCGATGCTGTTGGTGCCGTCGCTGCGCAGGATCGCCCATTCGACCAGCTTGCGGGCGACCGGATCGTTGATGGTCTTCTGCAGATCCTCGGCCTGCGTCGTCTTGCCCCGTCGCGCAGCGTTGACCGCGTCTTTCAGAGCGGCGGCATCGGCGGAGGATATCGTCTCGCTGGCGGCGACCGCGAACCGCGCGGACGGAGTTGCAGGACGCGGCGCTGCCGCGGTGGCGTTCGGCTTTGCATCCGCCTTGGCGGGCGCGCTTGCAGGCCGTGGCTTCGGAACTGGCACGCCGAAGGCCGTGTCGGCCTGCAAGGCGATAACTAAGACCCCGCCTGCGAGCAGTGCGGTCAAAAATTGTGTGGGCCGGGATGGGGTCAAGGTGTCGTCCTTGCTACGGTTCCGCCGCAATCCAATACTTATTCGTTTGATAAGGTTGAGGAACACCTAACTACCGGACCATCGCGCCGGACCGCGGCAAAAAGGCGGCGGCATGGTGGCCGGGGGCTTCCTTCGGCCCGGGGTTCCCGGTAACAATGGCGCGGGCTTCGGACGTGGCCCGCGGACAAGCTAAGCAATAGGCTTTGCAGTCGGGCCTTCGAGCTAGGCCTTTGCTCGCCGCCCGCTGAACGACCAGAGGATCGTATCATGACCGTCAGGACGAGCTTCAGGGGCTCGTTTACCGCGCTCGTCACTCCTTTCAGCAATGGCGCGCTTGACGAGAAAGCTTTCCGTGGTCTGGTGGACTGGCAGATCGCCGAGGGCACCAGCGGTCTCGTTCCGGTGGGCACCACCGGCGAGAGCCCGACGCTGTCGCATGATGAGCACGGGCAAATCGTGCAGTGGTGCATCGAGCAGGCGAAGGGTCGCGTGCCGGTGGTCGCCGGAGCGGGCTCGAACTCCACCAAGGAGGCGATCGAGCTCGCCCAGCACGCGCAAGAGTCGGGCGCCGACGCTGTGCTGGTGGTGACGCCCTATTACAACAAACCCACGCAAGAGGGGATGTATCAGCACTTCAAGGCGATCAACGATGCCATCCGCATTCCGATCATCATCTACAATATTCCGCCCCGCTCGGTCATCGACATGTCGGTCGAGACCATGAAGCGTCTGTTCGAGCTCGACAACATCGCCGGTGTGAAGGACGCGACCGCCAACGTGGTGCGCGTATCGCAGCAGCGCGCCGCGATGGGGGAGGGCTTCAACCAGCTCTCGGGAGAAGACGCCACCGCGCTCGGCTTCATGGCGCACGGGGGTCATGGCTGCATCTCGGTCACCTCGAACGTCGCTCCGAGGCTGTGCGCGGAATTCCAGAATGCGTGCCTAAAGGGGGACTACGCGACAGCGCTCAAGCTGCAGGACAAGTTGATGCCCTTGCACACGGCGTTGTTCATCGAGACCAATCCGGCGCCGGCGAAATACGCGCTGTCTTTGCTTGGAAAATGCGCCGACACGGTGCGGCTGCCGATGGTTCGTTTGGCGGACAAGACGAAAGCCGCCGTGCGCGAGGCGATGGTCCACGCCGGCCTAATCAACTAGGTCAGTGAGCTAGCCCGCTGGCCTGCGAGTCGGCCGGATCGCTCGGCCAGCGGCTGCGCACCCAACTTCGCAAGCAATCGTCGCTGATCACCTTCGCCCGCTGCCGCCGACGGAAATCAGCGAGGTGAAATCGAAGTGATCGAATGTAACGAGGGTCAAGGGCCTAAGGTTTTCAGCAGTAATACGCATCGGGGACGATGGAACTTTTCTCATAACTGCGCATTGGAAAGAACACATGATTTTTCCGGCGCCTGTTGAGCCGTTGCGGCGAGGGTATTTGCTCTAGTCTCCCGTTCGCAGCATCTTTGTCGGATACCGCACAGACAAGTTCCTTACTGGTGGCATACCAATGTCGCCGGCGGGAGCGGGCGCGTGGTCGGAGCGCTGTGCATTTGGATGCGGTGTCCAGCTCGGCCATGAGAGGGCACACGTGCAGCTGGATCGATCCCGTACCGGCAGACGCAACCTGCTGCTGGCGGGCCTCCCCGCGGGGGATTTCGCACTGCTCGCTCCGCATCTGAAGGACGTCGTGCTCGAGCAGGGCACGGTCCTGCTGGAACAGGGAGAGCCCATCGATCAGGTCTATTTCCCGCATGATGGAATCATCTCGCTCCTGGCGGTGATGCGGCAGGGCGATGCCATCGAGACCGCCACCATCGGTTACGAAGGCGCAGTCGGCTCCTTCGCCGGACTCGGGCAGCGCCGTTCGCATACGCGCGCGGTCGTCCAGGTGGCGGGAGCCGCCACGCGCATTGCGGCCCCGCATTTTCGCAAGGCGGTCCAGGACAGCGATGCCGTCTGCAAAATCGTTGTCCGCTATGGCGAGATGTTGCTCATTCAGGTCCAGCAGACCGCTGCCTGCAACGCCTTGCATGCGGTCGAGGCGCGTCTGAGTCGCTGGCTGCTGCAGGCCCGCGACCGCCTTGACAGCAACACCATCAAGCTTACCCACGAATTCTTGTCGCAGATGCTTGGCGTGCGCCGCACCACTGTGACGGTCGTCGCCACTGTGCTGCAGCAAGCCGGTCTCATTCGCTACCATCGTGGGCAAATCGAGATCGTGGACCGGCCGGGGCTCGAGGCGCGAGCCTGCGAATGCTACGAGGCGATCCGCCGGCAGATTGATCACGTTGCGGAACGCTAGGGCCTTGTGGACGGCCGCCTGGTCGAGCGAGTGCTCGCCTTGATTGTAGCGCGGCCGCCCCGGCCGGCGGCCGAACCATTCCAAAATATGCCACTGATTCTTCTCGCTTGAACGGATTGGCAGCATGGCGTCTGTTCGCTATCGGAGGGTTCGCGGCCACAGCGGCCGCGCGCGATGAGATCCGTATTCCCGACGGCGCTGCCGCAGGAAACGTGGGCCCAAGAGATTTTGGGGCCGCAGGAGATTTGAGATGGCTGCGAAATCGGATGACCGGACTCGCGTGGTCGCCCATAACCGTAAGGCGCGATTCAACTACGAGATCGGCGAGACGTTCGAAGCCGGCATCGCGCTCACGGGGACAGAGGTGAAAGCGCTGCGCGGGGGCAAGGCAACGATCGCAGAATCCTACGCGGACGCTCGCGGCAACGAGATCTGGCTGGTCAACGCTAATATCCCGGAATATCTGCAGGGCGGCCGCTTCAATCATGCACCCAAGCGCGTCCGCAAGCTCCTCCTTCACCGTGGCCAGATCAACAAGCTGATGGGGGCGGTCGAGCGCGAAGGCATGACCCTCGTTCCGCTCAAGCTCTATTTCAACGACAAGGGCCGCGCCAAGCTCGAGCTTGCGCTTGCCAAGGGCAAGAAGCTCCACGACAAGCGCGAAACCGAGAAAAAGCGCAGCTGGGAGCGCGAGCGCGGTCGGCTGCTTCGAGCCAAGGGCTGACGGTATGCCCTCGTCCGGCAGGCGCCGGACATTCTTCGAAATAAGGCGCGCGTTTCACAGATCGTTCGGACTGCTTGCCGCCTATGCTCACGAATACGTGAATGATGCGCGTGCAAAAGGCGTCTGTGGCCTGCATCCGCGTCGTGCCGGCCTCGTAGCTGGTCGCATCGGGGAGGCTCTTCATAGCCTCGCCCCGGCAGACACGGATCATTTTCAAGGGAGCGACCTCCATGTTCGGAAAGATGAAAGTACTCGCGCTCACGGGCGCGCTTGCTGCAACGGCTTTCGCTGCCACCGGCGCCCAGGCAGCCGGCTGGATTGTCGGTTTGGTCGACGGCAAGTCGATCGTCACCATCGATCCGGCGAGCCGCAAGGTGGCGTCGAAGGTCGAGGTCAAAGGCGCCGGCCCGCTGGCTGGCATCGACGTCCGTCCGGCCGACGGCATGCTCTATGGCGTCGCCGGGGACGGCACGATCTTCACCATCGATATCAAGTCGGGCCAGGCTACGATGAAAAGCAAGATGTCGGAGACTCTCAAGCCCGGTGTCACTGCTACCGTCGACTTCAACCCGGTGGCCGACCGTTTGCGGGTAATGGGCTCCGACGGCACCAGCCTCCGCGTCAATGTCGACGACGGCAAAGCAACGGTCGACGGTTCGCATAAATACAAGGACGGCGATGCCAATGCCGGCAAGACCCCAAAGGTCGTGGCCGGCGCCTACACCAATTCGTCGAAGGCCACCAAGGCCACCGCACTCTACAATATCGATGCCGCGACTGGCGCACTTGTCACACAGGCTCCGCCGAATGACGGCGTGCTCAACACGGTGGGATCGCTCGGGATGCCGGTGAGCGGCCCCGTCGCCTTCAACATCGTGTCGAGCGGCGAGGACAAGAACGACGCATGGCTCGTCGCCGGCGGCGCGCTGTACGCGATCGATCTCAAGACCGGGAAAGCAACCATGGTCGGCAAGATCGAAGGCTTGAACGGCAATCTCGCGGACATCGCCTGGGTCGACTGACACGCCCGTAATGACTTAGGCTATCCGGCCCGCAGGACTTGCCTCGCGGGCCGGCGGCGTTCCGGCCCGCGCGCTGAGGGATGGAGGAGACTCAAGCATGTCCTCGCAACGCCTGATCGGCATGTTGCTTTTCCCCCGGCTGACCCAGCTTGATCTGACCGGCCCCTATGAGGTCCTGGCGCGCTTGCCGAACACCACGGTTCATCTCGTGGCGCAAGGGCTCGATCCGGTAAAGACGGACCGTGGCCTGATGATCGTGCCGACGGTGACCTACGCCGATTGTCCTCCACTGGATGTGGTGATGGTTCCGGGCGGTCCCGGCCAGCAGGATCTCATGGAGGATGCGGTCGTGCTCGACTTCCTGCGAAGGCAGGCGGGTCAGGCCAAGTACGTTACATCGGTCTGCACCGGATCGTTGGTGCTCGGGGCGGCTGGTCTGCTCGAGGGCAAACGGGCCACCTGCCACTGGGCGGCCATCGAGCATCTCGCGTCGCTCGGCGCGGTTCCGGTGCACGAACGCGTGGTGGTGGACGGCAATATCGTCACTTGCGCCGGCGTTGCATCGGGGATCGATTTTGCGCTGACGCTGGCCGCGATTCTGGACAGCGAGCGGGTGGCCCGCGAAATTCAGCTCCAGATCGAGTATGATCCTGCGCCGCCGTTTCGTTCGGGTTCGCCACGCACGGCATCTCCGGAAACGATCGAGGCGCTGCGTTGCCGGCTCGCGGACTTGAACGAAGCGCGCCGCGTGGTGGCGGATCGCGTCGGCCGTCAACTCGGTGTTTCGTCACGCACGATCTGAGATTTGCGGCTTGTTTTCGGAATAGGGACATCCATGGCGCTGCCCGTGACGTTCGACCATTGCGTGGTGCATGTTTCCGACTGGGAGCGCTCCAACGTATTCTACCGCGACGTGCTCGGCGCCGAGTTGGTTCGCCGCCCGCAGGGCTGGGCCTACCGCTTTGGCGCGGCGCAGCTCAACCTGCACGGGCCCGGATTCCACCCCGCCGAGGTGGCGCGGCTTCCGGTCCAGCCCGGCAACAGCGATCTCTGCTTCCAATGGAACGGACCGATCGCGGACGCCATCGGCCATCTCGAGCGCTGCCGCGTCCCGATCCACGCGGGGCCAATCGAGCGTTTCGGAGCGCAGGGCGCCGGCACCAGCGTCTATTTCCGCGATCCCGACGGCTCCTTGCTGGAATTCATTTCCTATCAGCGCTAGAGCATGATCCAGAAAAGTTGCAGACTTTTCGGACAAGATCCTGCGACCAGGCAGATGCTTGGGGCGCAATCGCGGAGCATATAGAGCGGTTTGCGTTAAGGCGGAGGCTGCTCATGACGACCGCGCACGATCCAAGTGTGTTGCCGGCGGACATTCCGGTCCCGATGGACGACGGCGGTGCCCGCCACTTGAACGGAGCAAAGCTTCCTTCAGTAGCGCTTGCGGCGACCGACGGGTCGCAGGTCGATCTATCGAAGCTTGCTGGCCGCACCGTGCTTTACGTTTATCCGCGCACGGGCGTGCCCGGCCAGGCGCCGCCCGACGGCTGGGATCAGATTCCAGGCGCGCGCGGCTGCACGCCGCAATCGTGCTCCTTCCGCGACCACTTCGCCGAGCTCAAGCGGCTCGGCGTCTCCCATCTCTATGGATTGTCGACGCAGGACACCCCCTACCAGCGTGAAGCGGCCCAGCGTCTGCATCTCCCGTTTCAGATCCTGTCCGACGAGAGCCTCGAGCTGGCGCGCGCGATCGAGTTGCCGACCTTCACGGCCGCCGGCATGACATTGCTCAAGCGCATGGCCCTGGTCATCGACGATGCCGTCATCACGAAGGCGTTCTACCCCGTGTTCCCGCCGGACAGGAACGCCGAGGAGGTGATTGCCTGGCTTCGGAGCCGGTAGGACGGGATGAGCTCCACGGCTCCGTTGGCTCCGATCGAAATCGATCTTCGAGCGATCTTGTCGCTGCGGCGTCGGCGGGTAGCACTGCATTCAATCCGTCGACCGCATTCTCGTGCTGTCAGCATCCAGGAAAACGCGCGCTGCCCCGAAGACATCTTGAAACATCTTCGGCGTCAGCACGCCCGTGTTGGTGTTGTAGCGCGAGCAGTGATAGCTGACGAAGAGGCGCAGCTTTCCGATCTCGTGCGACGTCCCGTGGCCGAACGGCGCGGCGGAGCGGCGGTGGTTGAGCGCGGCCACCGTGCTCTCATGGGAAATCCGCCCGAGCGTGACGATGGCGCGAAGATTTCGCATCTCGGTGATGGTGGCTTCGAGAAAAGCGCGGCAGGTCTTGATCTCGGCCGGAGTGGGCTTGTTCTCCGGTGGCACGCACCGCACCGCGTTGGTGATCCGCGCATCGACAAGGGTCAGGCCATCATCCGGTCGCGCTTCATAGCTGCCGCGAGCAAACTTGAAATGCTTGAGCGTTTCGTAGAGGAGATCGCCGGCGTAATCGCCGGTGAATGGTCGACCTGTGCGGTTCGCGCCCTTGAGGCCGGGAGCCAGGCCCACGATCAGAAGCCGCGCATCACGTCGACCGAACGAAGCTACCGGCGCGTTGAACCAGTCGGGCTCGCGGCGACGCCAATCTTCTCGGAACGCCTTGAGACGTGGACAGCGCGGGCAGTTGCGGCCGGGTTTGCCGGATGCGTCGGGCATTGCGGCGCCTGGAGCATTTTCCGGAAAAGTGGGCACCGGTTTTCCGCAGAAAATGCGACAAATCNGAGAGTTCAGTCTTCGAAGTCGTCGTCGTCAATTGCGGCACCGGCGCCCGCNCGCTGCGGCGTCGTGGGCCGCTGCAGGAATTGCGGCGTATGACGCTCGCGCGGTTCGCGGGTTTCGCGCGCGGCTCGCTCGGAGGGATCGCGGCCGATCTTGGGCTGCAGTTCCACGATGTCGAGAAACACGTCGGCTTGGCGGCGCAACTCGTCGGCGACCATCGGCGGCTGTGTGGAGATGGTAGAGACCACGGTCACGCGCACGCCGCGCCGCTGCACGGCCTCGACCAGCGACCGGAAGTCGCCGTCGCCCGAGAACAACACCATGTGATCGATCGAGCCTGCGATTTCCATGGCATCGACTGCAAGCTCGATATCCATGTTGCCCTTGACCTTGCGGCGGCCGGTCTGGTCGACAAATTCCTTGGTCGCCTTGGTTACGACGCTGTAGCCGTTGTAGTCGAGCCAGTCGATCAAGGGCCGGATCGACGAATATTCCTGATCCTCGATCACAGCGGTGTAATAGAACGCGCGCAAGAGATAGCCGCGCGAATGAAACTCGCGCAGGAGCCGCTTGTAATCGATATCGAAACCGAGCGATTTCGCGGTGGCATAGAGATTGGCGCCGTCGATGAACAGTGCGATTTTTTCCGTTTTGGGTTCCATGATTGCTCTCGTCTGAAGTCATCAAAACATCGGTGCCGGCCTGAAACGACGCGCGGCGCCGGACAACAGTGCCGGGTGTCGTCATCGGGGCTGAGAGTTCGTGTGCCGCTCAATTGCGGGTGCACGCTCGCCGTCACAACCAATGCGCAAGTATAATAGTAAGGATCGCATTGTGGTCCCCGGTCTGCCTAACAGAGGCCTATCGGGACGCCAAGGAAAATGTGCATGGCGCGTTTCGCTCTTGCACTTTGGCCGCGAGATCGTTACGTAACGCCCACTTTTCAGCAGTTCCATTGCAGGAGCAATTTGCCCATGGCCCGTGTCACCGTTGAGGACTGCATCGACAAGGTCGAGAACCGTTTCGACCTCGTGCTGCTGGCAAGCCACCGCGCGCGCATGATCTCGTCCGGCTCTCAGATCACGATCGAGCGGGACAACGACAAGAATCCGGTCGTGGCGTTGCGCGAGATCGCGGAGACGACCATATCGCCCGACGACCTCAAGGAGGAACTCGTCCATTCGCTGCAGAAATACGTGGAGGTCGACGAGCCCGAGCCCGAGGCTGCTCCGCTCATCGGCGCCGCCGGCGGCACGGTCGACGCCGATGACACCGAGGTCACCGTCGACCGGATGACCGAGGAGGAGCTTCTCAAGGGTTTGGAAGGGCTCACCCCGCCGGAGGAGCAGCCGGAGGAAGAAGAATAGAGGGCGGCTTTTCGCCGACCACTGCCACACGGCCCGGCTCTGTCCGGGCCGTTGTCGTTTTGGGAACGATGATCGCGGCGCCTTGTAGCGATTGCGAAACGCCATGATATCCTTGCTATGGATGCCAGCCGATGGTCCGAGCCGGCCCAAGGGTCATGATGGCGCGTTCCTCGACCGACCTGCCACGTATGCAGAACCAGTCACGGGCCCGGGCTCCGCTTGAGCGAAGTCTTAGCATTGTGTCGCAAGTACTTGAAAAAACTGTAAAGCCGAAGTCGTCGAAGCCGCCAATGATGCGGCAATACGATCTGATCGAGCGCGTGAAGCGCTACAATCCCGCCACCAGCGAGGCGCTGCTCAATCGCGCCTACGTCTACGCCATGAAGGCGCATGGCGAGCAGAAGCGTGCTTCCGGCGACCCTTACTTCTCTCACCCCCTGGAAGTCGCCGCGATCCTGACCGATCTCAAGCTCGACGACGCCACTATCGCTGCCGCCCTCCTGCACGATACCATCGAGGATACCGCTGCGACCCGGGCCGAGATCGACCAGATGTTCGGCAAGGACATCGGTACGCTGGTCGAAGGCCTTACCAAGCTCAAGAGGCTCGACCTCGTTACCAAGGAGGCCAAGCAAGCGGAGAACCTGCGCAAGCTCCTGCTGGCCATTGCCGATGACGTCCGGGTGCTGCTGGTCAAGCTCGCCGACCGCCTGCACAACATGCGCACCCTGTCCCACATGCCGCTCGAGGCGCGCCGGCGCAGCGCCGAAGAAACGCTCGATATCTACGCTCCGCTCGCGGGCCGCATGGGCATGCACCAGATGCGGGAGGAGCTTGAGGATTTGGCGTTCCACGAGCTCAATCCCGAAGCCTACACGGTTGTCAGCGAGCGCCTCGACGCGCTTGAGACGAAAAACGTCGGCTTGGTGACCGAGATCGAGCAACAGCTCACGCGAAAGCTGTTCGATCGCGGCATCGATGCCGAGGTGGCCGGGCGGCGCAAGCGCGCCTATTCCATCTGGCGCAAGATGGAGCGCAAATCGATAGGTTTCGAGCAATTGTCCGACATTTTCGGCTTCCGCGTGATCGTCCAGACGCTGCCCGAGTGCTACCAGGCGCTCGGGATCGTGCATACGACTTGGCCGGTGGTGCCTGGCCGCTTCAAGGATTACGTCTCGACCCCGAAACAAAATGATTATCGTTCCATTCACACCACCGTGATTGGCCCGAGCCAGCAGCGCGTCGAGCTGCAAATCCGCACCAAGGACATGCACCAGATCGCGGACTACGGGATCGCCGCGCACGCGCTCTACAAGGACGACGTCGACTCGCCGACGGAGCTGCTATCGCGCGAATCCAGCGCATATGCATGGCTGCGCCGCACCATCGAGCTGCTCGCCGAGGGCTCCAATCCGGAAGAGTTCCTGGAGCACACCAAGCTGGAGCTGTTCCACGACCAGGTGTTCTGCTTTACGCCCAAGGGCAAGCTGATTGCATTGCCGCGGCGAGCGAACGTGATCGATTTTGCCTACGCAGTGCACACCGACGTGGGCAACATGGCGGTCGGCGGCAAGATCAACGGTAAGATCGCGCCGCTGGTGTCGGAGCTCACCAACGGGGACGAGGTCGAGATCATCACGTCCAGGGCGCAGCACACGCCCCCGGCGGCGTGGGAATCGCTGGTCACCACAGGCAAGGCCCGCGCTGCCATTCGCCGCGCCACCCGCGCCGCCGTGCGCAACCAGTATGCCGGGCTCGGCCGGCGCATCGTCGAGCGCCTCTGCCAGCGCGCGAAGATCGCCTATTCCGACGAAAAGCTGCAAGGCGCGCTGCCCCGCTTGGCGCGCGCCTCGACCGAGGAGGTGCTGTCCGCTGTCGGTCGCGGCGAGATGCGCGCAGCCGACGTCGTGCGTGCCATGTATCCCGATTATAAGGAGGAGCGCGCCGCCACGATCGCGCAGCAGCCGAAGCAGGAGAGCGGCTGGTTCGGGCTCAAGAAAGCGAAGTCTGTGAAGGTGAAGGTCCCCGGTGAGCCCGGTGCGGCGATCCCGATCCGCGGCATCAACACCGATTTGCCGGTGCGGTTCGCGCCCAACGGCGGCGCCGTGCCGGGCGACCGCATCGTCGGAATCCTCACGCCTGGCGAGGGCATCACCATCTATCCGATCCAATCGCCCGCGCTGAAGGATTTCGAGGATGCGCCTGAGAATTGGCTCGATCTGCGTTGGGACGTGGAGGAGCGCACACCGCAACGCTTTCCCGCCCGCATCGTGCTGCAGACCGTGAACGAGCCGGGATCGCTTGCCCAGGTCGCCCAGATCATCGCCGAGCACGACGGCAACATCGACAACATCGGCATGGAGCGCTCATCTCCGGATTTCACCGCGGTCACCATCGATCTCGAAGTATTCGACATCAAGCATCTCAACTCCATCATCGCGCAATTGCGGGCCAAGGACGTGGTGGCGAACGCCGAGCGGGTGAACGCTTAAAGCTTGAAGAATGTTTGAGTGAGACCGCTATTTCGGTTCGCCTATAAGGGTGGTTGGCTCGCTGTGGATTAGCCGACAAAATATTGCATGGAGCGGACCCTCAAGAGCTATCCTCGTGATGTTGACGATTGCCTGAGTACGCGAATTTGATGAGATCAAGGCTGGGCAGATGACGCTGCTTTCACTGCAACGATCTCGAAGCGGCCTGTGATGACACCGCCGGCACTGCGCCTCGGTGTCAACGTCGACCACGTGGCGACTATCCGCAATGCGCGCGGCGGACGGCATCCGGATCCCGTGCGCGCCGCGCAAATTGTCATCGCGGCGGGCGCCGACGGTATCACCGCGCATCTGCGCGAAGACCGCCGGCACATCCGCGACGAGGACATCGCGCGGCTCAAGGCGGAGATCGCAAAGCCGCTCAATCTTGAAATGGCGGCGACCGAGCAGATGGTTGCGATCGCGATCCAGACCGCACCGCACGCGGCCTGCCTTGTGCCCGAGCGACGCGAAGAGCGCACGACCGAAGGCGGCCTCGATGTTGCCGGCCAGCACGACGCACTCGCGTCCGTCGTCGCTAGGTTGCGGGACGCGGGCATCCGGGTTTCGCTGTTCATCGCCGCCGAGCCTCGGCAGATCCAGGCAGCGGTGGCGATCGGCGCGCCGGTGATCGAGATTCACACCGGCGCTTGGTGCGACGCGCTGGCCGACAATCGAACCTCCACGGCGCAGGCTGAATGGCAGCGGATCCGCCACGGAGCGCAACTCGCTCGGCGCCTCGGGCTTGAAGTTCATGCCGGCCACGGCCTCAATTTCCAGACCGCCGAAACGATCGCCGCGTTGCCCGAGATCGTCGAGCTCAATATCGGTCACTTCTTGATCGGGGAGGGGGTCTTTTCCGGTCTCGCCGATGCGGTGAAGACCATGCGAGCCGCCATGGATCGGGGCCGCGCATGATCCTCGGGATCGGGTCCGATCTCATCGATGTCCGCCGCATCGAGCGTACGATCGAGCGGCACGGTGAGCGCTTCCTCGAGCGCATCTTCACCCCGATCGAGCGGGCGAAGGCTGAAGGCCGCACCAAGCGGGTCGAAACCTACGCTAAGCGTTTTGCCGCCAAGGAAGCCTGCGCCAAGGCGCTCGGCACCGGTCTGCGCGCTGGCGTGTTTTGGCGCGATATGGGCGTCGTCAACCTTCCCTCGGGACGCCCGACCATGACACTCACCGGCGGCGCGCTCGCGCGGCTCAACGCCATGACGCCGGCCGGCTACGAGCCGCGCATCGACTTGACCATCACCGACGAGGGGCCGATGGCCCAGGCCCTAGTGGTAATCTCGGCGGTCCCGCGAGACGCGCGCCGCTAGTTCAACGCGTGCGCAATACGCCTCGCCCGCGCCCGCGGATGCAATTCACAATGCCTGTGGTTCCAGTCCCGGATGCGCCGCAGCCGGGGGTTCGGGCTTGCGCACGCTTGCCGGGAACAGCCTGCGTACCACGACGTAAAAAACCGGCGTGAACAGCAGTCCGAACAACGTCACGCCGAGCATGCCGAAGAACACCGCGACTCCCACCGCCTGCCGCATCTCGGCGCCGGCGCCGGCGGAAATCACGAGCGGCAGCACGCCGAGAATGAATGCGAACGAGGTCATCAGGATCGGGCGCAGCCGCAGCCGGCAGGCCGCGACGACCGCATCCACCATGTTGTGTCCCTGCTCCTCCTGCTGCTTCGCGAATTCGACGATGAGGATGGCATTCTTCGCCGCCAGCCCGACCAGGACGATGAATCCGATCTGGGTCAGCACGTTGACGTCCTGTCCCATAATTCGGACTCCGGCGATGCCGGCAAAGAGGCACATCGGCACGATCAGGATGATCGCGAGCGGCAGCGTCCAGCTTCCATATTGCGCGGCCAGCGCGAGGTAGACGAACAGGACGCAGAGCGGAAAGATGTAGAGCCCGACCGTTCCGCCCTGGCTCTCCTGGTAGGACAGGTCGCTCCACTCGAACGACATACCATCCGGCAGTATCTGGCGGGCGAGCCGGGTCATGATGTCCAATGCCGTGGTCGAGCTTACGCCATGTGCCGGCTCCCCGGCGATCTCGGACGCGGGATAGAGATTGTATCGCGGGACGCGGTCCGGCGCGGTGGTGTCGCGGAATTGCAGCACGCTGCCGATCGGCACCATCTCGCCGCGGTCGTTGCGCGCCTTCAGGCGCATCAGATCTTCCGGCCCGCGCCGGAACGGGAGATCGGCCTGCGCGGTGACCCGATAGACCCGCCCCAGAATGTTGAAGTCGTTGACGTAGGACGAGCCGAAATAGGTTTCGAGTGCCTCCGTGACATTGATGATCGGCACGTTGAGCATTTGCGCCCGCGTGCGATCGATATCGACAAAGAGCTGCGGCGTGCTGTCGGAAAACGGGGTAAATACCGAGGTGAGTTCCGGCTCCGCCCGCGCCGCGTTGACCATGTCTTGGGTCGCTGCGGCCAGGATCTCGGTCCCGCGCCCGGCGCGGTCCTCAAGCCGCATCGCGAAACCGCCGCCGTTGCCGATGCCCGGAACGGAGGGGGGCGGCAGTACCAGCACGACCGCGTCGTCGATCGCACCCAGCCGGGCGCGCAGGTCGGCGGTGATCCGCGTGGCGGTCAGCTTGTGGGGCAGCCGCTCCTCGTGCGGCGCGAACACCGGGAACAGGGCGGCTGCACTGGGCGAGAGCGTGAATGTCGCGCCGTTGAATCCGGCAAAGACCGGTGCCCGCACCACGCCGGGGGTGTCGAGAATGATCTCCTCCGCCCGCCGCACCACGTCGGTCGTGCGGGCGAGCGACGATCCGCTCGGCAACTGGATCGCAACGATGACATAGCCGCGATCCTGCGCCGGAATGAAGCCGCGCGGCGTGCTGTAGACCGCCCACGCGGTGATGGCGATCAGGATCGCGTAGACCCCGAGCAGAGCCGGCGCCGATGCGGTCGCCCACCGCACAGTGCGGCCGTACAGGTTCGCGGCCCGGTCGAACCCGCGATTGAAGTGACCGAAGAACCAACGGAACGGAAGCGTCAGCGCCGACCAACGACCCTGCGCGTGAGCAGAAGCGTGGCTCTTGAGGATCAAGGACGAAAGCGCGGGCGAGAGCGTCAGCGAGTTGAAGCACGAGATCACCGTGGCCACCGCGATCGCGATCGCGAATTGTCGGAAGAACTGACCCGAAATGCCGCCCAGGAATGCGGTCGGCACGAACACCGCCGCCAGGACCAGTGCGATGGAGATGAGCGCGGTGCCGACTTCGTCCATGGTCGCGCGCGCCGCTTCCAGCGGGTTGGCGCCGTCGGACAGATGACGCTCCACGTTCTCGACCACGACGATGGCGTCGTCGACGACGATGCCGACCGCGAGCACCAAGCCGAACAATGTGAGGTTGTTGATGGACAGTCCGAACGCGGCCATCACGGCGAAGGTGCCGATCAGCGACACCGGGATGGCGATGATCGGAATGATCGCGGCACGCCAGCGCTGCAGAAAGAGGATCACCACGAACACCACCAGGGCGATGGCCTCGTACACCGTCTTCAGGAGTTCTCGCACCGACTCTGCGATGAAATCCGTCGGGTTATAGGCGATGCTGTAGGCGAGGCCTTTGGGGAATTCCTTCTCCAGCTCGGCCATCAGAGCCTTGATGCTGTCGGCCGTGGCGAGCGCGTTGGTGCCGGGACGCTGGGTCACGGCCAGCGCTACCGCCGGCTTGCGCAGGAGAAAGCTGTTGGTCGAGTAGGAGAGCGCGCCCAGCTCGATGCGGGCGATGTCCTTGAGACGCAGCAGGCGCCCGTCGGCGGAGGATTTCACGATGATGTTCTCGAACGCGTCGGGCTCGACGAGGCGGCCGAGGAAGGTGAGATTGGGTTGAAACGCGCGATCTGAGATCGGCGGTTCTGCGATCTGGCCGCCTGCGATCTGGACGTTCTGCGACCGCACACTGGCCAGGAGGTCGGCGGCGGTCAGGCCGAACTCGGCCATCTTGTCAGGGTCGAGCCACAGCCGCATGGAGTAGTCGCGCGCGCCATAGGTGCGGATGTCGCCAACCCCATCCAGTCGCAGCAGCGGGTCACGTACGCGCCGCAGCGCATAGTTGGAGATGTAGAGCTGGTCGTAGGTATCGTCGGGCGACATCAGAAACACGACCAGCATCAGGTTGGGCGAGTTCTTCTTGGTTACTACTCCGGAGCGGCGCACCTCCTCGGGTAGCCGCGGTTCGGCGATCGACACCGCGTTGCGCACCAGCACCTGTGCCTTGTCCGGATCGGTGCCGAGCTTGAACGTGACGGTGATGGTCACCGTGCCGTCGGAGGTGGACTGCGAATACATGTAGAGCATGTCGTCGACACCGTTCACCTCCTGCTCGATCGGGGTGGCGACGGTGTCGGCCGCGACCTGCGCGGACGCGCCGGGATACTGGGTCTGGATGACGACGGCGGGGGGAGCGATTTCCGGATATTCCGCCACCGGAAGGCGGGAGTACGCGATCGCACCGACGACGAGGATGAAGATCGAGGCGACGATGGCGAGGACGGGCTGATCGATCGAAAGACGGCTGAGGTTCACCGCTGCGCTCCCGCCCCGCCCGTCGGCGCGATCTCCTTGCGGGTCGGAGTGACGCGCCCACCCGCGCGAACGCGCTGCAGCCCCGAGATGACGACTGTTTCGTCGGGCTTGAGGCCCTCGCGCACGACGCGTAGCCCATCGATCAGGCGGCCAAGCTTCACCTCGCGCATCTCGATCACGTTGTCCTTGCCGACGACGTACACGATCTTGCGCGATTGATCCGAGCCGATCGCGGAGTCGGGAAGCAGCAGGGCTTCGTACGGAGCGCTTCCGATCAGGCGCACGCGTCCGAACTGGCCGGGACTGAAGCGCAGCTGCGGGTTGGGAAGAACCGCACGCCCGCGCAGCGTTCCAGTGCCGGGGTCCAGTTCATTGTCGATCCAGTCCATGCGGCCTTCATGGGGGAAGCCGGTGTCGTCGGGCAGCCCAACGTGGACCGGGTTGAGGTTGTTGTCTTTGTTTTGCGGGGTCGGAGCCTGCACATCCAACCGTAGTCGTGTGCTCTTGAGATAGGTCTGCTCGTCGAGATTGAAGTAGAGATAGATCGGATCGAGCGAGACCACGGTGGTCAGCAACGTCGCGCTGGTATCGCCGCCGCTCACGAGATTGCCTTCCGTCACCAGCTTGCGGCCGATGCGTCCGTCCATCGGGGACACGACGCGCGTAAACTCGACGTCGAGTCTGGCGCGCTTGAGCGCGCCTTCAGCGGTAATGACGGCGGCCTCCGCGGATTGCAGCGCCTGGCGGCGCTGATCGATGACCTGTTGCGATACCGCCTGGGTACGTCCGAGTTCGACCGCGCGTTCGAGATCGCGGCTCGCGAAGGTAAGCTGCGCCTGTGCGGTCTGCAGCCGTCCTTGCTCTTCCTCCGCTACCGCCTCGTAAGGTCGCGGATCGATGACGAAGAGAAGGTCTCCCTTCTTCACCATGGAGCCTTCTTCGAAATGGGCCGATTGCAGATAGCCGCTCACGCGCGCACGAATACTGACGTGATCTATCGCCTGAAAACGTCCGGTGAACTCATCCCACTCGGTAACGTTCCGGTGCACGGGCTCGCTCACGCTCACCGAGGGAGGGGGCGCCTCGCTTTGCTTGGCGGAATTCTCTCCGCACCCGCTGAGCAGGACGGCCGAAAGCACGAACAGAGCAAAGGGACGGTACACATCGGCGGGCATTGCAAGAAACCCCCACAGCCGCCTGCGGAGGCCCCAGCCGAGCCGCGTCTGCACCTTGAACGGCCCGGGCGGCCTTTGCAAACCAGTTGGCCGCATGTGAGCCCATCGTCCCTGGCATCGCCGCTCAGCTGTCTTTGGTGACACGAGGATACCTCTGATTTGCGAATCGTTTTGATGTGCCATCGGTTGCACGCAGATGGCCGAACACGGGCGCTCGATTGTCCGCCCCTCGATATAAGTGGCGCACCGACGCGTCCGACCAGTCCGTGGGTGCCAGCGCCACGGGTGGCATGGGTCGTGCCCGGGCGGAAGATACCTTGATTGCAAGGTTCCCTTGATTGCAAGGCTCTCCTCGCACCCCCATATTGGCCTAGGTTTGCGCCTTTGCTTGCGAGCGGCTACAAGGGCGCGGCCAAAGCGGTTCGCGGCACCTCCGGCCGGCGGGGCGCCATGGAATTAACACGCTGAAAATACTGTGATTTTCATATCTCAATGGACGGGGTCGCCGACTCGGCGGCGCCGCGGGGCGCGCGGCACCAAGAGGACGAGAGGCAGATGAGCGTGACATCAGGGGCAAAGAGGAAAGAGGGCGGTATTGCCGAGACAGGGCGCGTAATCTTTCACGCCCTCATCATTGCCCTCGTCATCCGCACGTTCCTGTTTCAGCCTTTCAATATCCCGTCAGGCTCGATGAAGGAGACGCTGCTCGTCGGTGACTATCTTTTCGTGTCGAAATACTCGTACGGCTACAGCCACTATTCTCTGCCATTCTCTCCGCCGCTGTTCCCTGGGCGTGTCTGGGCATCTCAGCCCAACCGCGGCGACGTTGTCGTCTTCCGGCTGCCGAAAGACGACTCGACCGATTACATCAAGCGCGTGATCGGGTTGCCCGGTGATCGCATCCAGATGATCGACGGGGTGCTCAATATCAATGGAGAGCCCGTCAAGCGCGAGCGCATCGAGGACTTCATCGAGACCGAGGAAGGCTCGCGGACCACGCGCGTCAAGCGATGGCGCGAGACTTTGCCGAACGGCGTGAGCTATACGACGCTCGATCTCGTGGACAACGGTTTTTATGACAATACCCCGGTCTATAACGTGCCCGCGGGCCATTTTTTCATGATGGGCGACAACCGCGACAATTCCACTGACAGCCGGGTGCTCAGCCAGGTCGGCTACGTGCCATTCGAGAACATCGTCGGGCGTGCCCAGATCATCTTTTTCTCGATTCTTGAGGGCGAGCACGCCTGGATGGTGTGGCGCTGGCCATGGTCGGTGCGCTGGAATCGGCTGTTCACGATCGTAAGATGAGCCGGGGGCGGACTGGCAAACTGGCTTCCATCGAGGCGCTCAATCCAGCCGCTGACGGCAAGCCGGCCATTCCGACCGCCGCCGATCAGAGCCCAAAGCCCGCGGCGAAAGAGACCAAGCGCCGACGCCGCAGCACGGCCGAATTCGAAGAGCGTATCGGGTATCGCTTCAAGGATGCCGCTCTGCTCGAACAGGCGCTCACGCACATTTCGGCGCTGACCGGGGCTCGCAACCGTGCCGGCTCCTATCAGCGGCTTGAATTTCTCGGCGATCACGTGCTCGGCCTCGTGATCTCGGACATGCTGTTTCGCGCCTTCGCAAAAGCTGATGAAGGAGAAATGTCGCGTCGCCTTGCCGACCTCGTGCGCAAGGAAGCGTGCGCGGACGTAGGGCGGACGATCGAACTCGGCGCGGCAATCCGGCTTGGTGCGTCGGAGGCCAATGCCGGCGGGCGTAGCCGCACCGCCATCCTGGCTGACGTCTGCGAGGCGCTGATCGGAGCGGTCTTCATCGATGGCGGATATCCGGCAGCGTCCGCCTTGATCGAGCGGCTGTGGAGCGAGCGAATGCGCACACCGGCGCGGCCGTTGCGCGATTCCAAGACCATGCTGCAGGAATGGGCGCAGGCGCGTGGGCTCCCGACGCCAGCCTATCGGGAGGTCGAGCGCAAGGGTCCCGACCACGATCCGGAGTTCCGCGTCACCGTCGCGCTTCCCGACCTTGCGCCGGCGGAAGGGGTTGGCCGTTCGAAGCGCGCGGCGGAGCAGGCGGCCGCAGCCGCCATGCTGACGCGCGCGGGCATCGATGCGGGCCGCCTCGATGGCTGAGAACAAACGCCGTAACCTGCAAACGCGGAATCGCACTACCGATGAGCCTCGCGCGGCAACGTCGTCCCTTGCAGCTGATCCTTCATCCGCCGTCACGCATGAAGGGCAAACCCACTGCGGATTCATCGCCCTCATCGGCGCGCCCAATGTCGGCAAATCGACGCTGATAAATGCGCTTGTCGGCAGCAAGGTCGCGATAGTATCCCACAAGGTGCAGACGACGCGCGCGCTGCTGCGCGGCATCGCCATCGCGGACGGTTCGCAGCTTGTCTTCATTGATACGCCCGGGATCTTCGCGCCCAAGCGCCGGCTCGAGCGCGCCATGGTGACGAACGCGTGGGCAGGGGTTCACGACGCCGACGTCGCCGCTGTGCTGATCGATGCTGCCCGTGGCCTCGACGACGAGGCGGACGCGCTCCTCGCGCGGCTCGCCGAGATCCGGCAGCCCAAAATCCTGCTGATCAACAAGGTCGATCTGGTCGACAAGTCGGCTTTGCTTGCCATCGTCAAGGCCGCCAACGAGCGGGTGGCATTCGCCGCGACCTTCATGATCTCGGCGCTCACCGGGGATGGCGTCGCCGACGTCAAAGGCTGGCTCGCCGCGCACGTGCCGCCGGGACCGTGGCACTATCCCGAGGATCAGATCACCGACGCGCCGCTGCGCCAACTGGCGGCGGAGATTACGCGCGAGAAACTCTATCTGCGCCTGCACCAGGAGCTACCATATCAGTCCACGGTCGAAACCGAGTCGTGGAAGGAGCTAAGGGACGGCTCGACCCGGATCGAGCAGACGATTTATGTCGAGCGCGAGAGCCAGCGCAAGATCGTGCTCGGCAAGGGCGGCCAGACCATCAAGGCGATCGGCGCGGATGCGCGCCGCGAGATCGCCGACATGATCGAGGGGGCCGTGCACCTGTTCCTATTCGTCAAGGTGCGCGAGCATTGGGCGGACGACCCGGAACGCTACCGCGGGATGGGCCTCGAGTTTCCTAAAGCATGATCCCGAAAAGTTGCAGGCTTTTCGGACAAGATCATGCGACCTAGTAAAAGCCATGATCCCGAAAAGTTGCAGACTTTTCGGACAAGATCATGCGACCTAGTAAAAGCCATGATCCCGAAAAGTTGCATGACTTTTCGGATAAGATCATGCGACCGAAAAAATGTTCCAAGGAGTAGCGATGCAGTGGACCGATGAGGGCATCGTACTCGGCACCAGGCGCCACGGGGAGGCCAATGCTATCCTCGAGCTGATGACGTGCGCACACGGCCGCCATCTCGGTCTGGTGCGGGGAGGGGCGGGCTCGCGGCTGCGACCGGTGCTGCAGCCGGGCAACCGCATCAGCTGCACCTGGCGCGCGCGGCTCGATGAGCATCTTGGTCACTATGTGGTCGAGGCGCTCGATGCGCGCGCGGCGTCGTTCCTGCCGGTCTCGCACGCCCTCTACGGCGTCACTCATCTCGCTGCGCTCTGCCGCATGCTGCCCGAGCGCGACCCGCACCCGCAGATCCATGCTGCGCTCGATGGCGTGCTCGATGGTCTTCTCGATCCGCATCACGCCGGGCCCAGCGTGGTGCGGTTCGAATTTCAGCTTCTCGCGGAGCTCGGCTTCGGTCTCGATCTCGCGACCTGCGCGGTGACCGGAGAGGATAAAGATCTCGTCTACGTATCGCCGAAATCGGGGCGGGCTGTATCGCGGGAGGCGGGCGAACCATGGAAGCACAAGCTGCTGGTGCTGCCGGCGTTCCTCTACCAGGCGTTCGCAGACGATCCCTCACTGCAGGACGTCGCCGATGGCTTCGCACTGACCGGATTCTTCTTGCTGCGTCACGTCCTGGAGCCGCGCGGCCTCGGCCTCGCCGACGCCCGCGCGAATTTCATTGCCGCGCTCCAGCGTGACGGTCGCCCGGCGCTGGCGGTCGGATGAGACGAACGGGCCGGACGCCTCTGGTCGCCCGGCCCGCCGTCCCTCGTCGCTACCACCAGCGACGATGATAGTGATGACGCCACCAATGCCGATGGTGGTACCGGCGCCAGTGCACCTGATCGACCGCCTGGTTAAGGTAGGCAGCCTGCCCGATGGCCTCGCCGTTGGCGGGAGCGGCTAAGGTCGGCGAGGTGCCGGCCAGCCCGATGCCCAAAGCCAGGAGCGCTGGGACGAAAACTGCGCGCATTTTAGTTCTCCGTTGTTCCAAGAGGCGCCGACCGAGCGTCTCCAATGTTCTGACGTTTGGTGACCGCGTAGCTGCGGTCCGAGGTTCGGCCGCCGGCGCCGCGCGTTCATCCGTTAATCGGCTTGTCGCCAGATCGCCCCGCAGCGCGACGACAAACGTCATTGAGCTGAACCTATGCCGGGCAATCAGAACGGCGCGTGGCTAACTCATTCATCGCTTGTTCATTGGATGGCCACACATTAATTCTTGTCCATGGGCAAACAACTGATTCCCCCCCGCGACGGCGATGTCGAAGAGATTGCGCTGCGCGAAGCGTTGGAAGAGCGCTATCTGCAATACGCGCTCTCCACCATCACCGGCCGCGCGCTCCCGGATGCACGCGACGGGCTCAAGCCGGTTCATCGACGGCTGTTGTACGCCATGCAGCTGTTGCGTCTCGACCCCGGGGCGGCGTTCAAGAAGTGTGCGCGCGTCGTCGGCGACGTCATCGGCAAGTTCCATCCGCACGGCGATCAGGCGGTGTACGACGCGCTCGTGCGCCTTGCTCAGGATTTTGCCCAGCGCTATCCGTTGGTGGATGGGCAGGGCAATTTCGGCAATGTGGATGGCGATAATCCCGCCGCCATGCGGTACACCGAAGCGCGGCTGACCGAGGTTGCGCATCTCCTGATCGACGGCATCGACGAAGACGCGATCGATTTCAGGCCGACCTACGACGGCTCCGAGAACGAGCCGGTAGTGTTGCCGGGGGCGTTTCCCAACCTTCTTGCCAACGGTTCGCAGGGCATCGCGGTCGGGATGGCGACAGCGATCCCACCACACAATGTCGCCGAGCTCTGCGACGCGGCCCTTCACCTCATCGATACGCCGAACGCCAGAAGCCGCACGCTGCTGAAATACGTGTCCGGTCCCGATTTCCCGACCGGCGGCGTGATCGTCGATCCGCCCGAAGCCATCGCCGAAGCCTATGCCACCGGCCGCGGTTCATTCCGGGTGCGGGCGAGCTGGCACAAGGAAGATACCGGCCGCGGCACCTACCTCATCGTCATCACCGAGATTCCCTGGCTGGTGCAGAAGGGCCGGTTGGTCGAGAGGCTGGCCGAGCTGATCAACGACAAGAAGCTGCCGCTTGTTGCCGATGCCCGCGACGAATCCGCCGAGGACATCCGGCTCGTGATCGAGCCACGCTCGCGCACGGTCGACGCCGAGCTGCTGATGGAGTCGCTGTTCAAGCTCACCGAGCTCGAAAGTCGCATCCCGCTCAACATGAATGTCCTGTTGAGGGGGCGCATTCCCAGGGTTGTCGGTCTCGCCGAGGCGCTCACCGAATGGCTCACCCATCGCCGCGAGGTACTGCTGCGGCGGTCGAATTACCGCCTCAACCAGATCGAGCATCGGCTCGAAGTGCTGGGCGGCTATCTCATCGCCTATCTCAACCTCGACAAGGTCATCAAGATCATTCGCAACGAGGATGAGCCCAAGCCCGTGCTGATGAAGACCTTCAAGCTCTCAGACGTGCAGGCGGACGCCATCCTCAATATGCGGCTGCGCAATCTGCGCAAGCTCGAGGAAATGGAGATCAGGCAGGAGGACAAGGCGCTGCGCGCCGAGCGCAAGAAGCTCAAGGATCTCATCGGTTCCGAAACGGAACAATGGAAAAGGATCGCCGACGAGGTCAAGGAGGTGCGCGCGAAGTTCGGGCCCAAGACGCCGCTGGGCAAGCGCCGCACCGCCTTCGCGCAGGCGCCCGTGCATGACGTGGCCGCGATCGAGGAGGCGCTGGTCGAGCGCGAGCCGATCACCGTCGTGGTCTCGGAGAAGGGCTGGATCCGTACGCTACGCGGAACGGTGAGCGACCTGTCAGGCGTCGCGTTCAAGACCGACGACGGGCCGAAGTTCGCCTTCCCCGCTGAGACTACCTCGAAATGTCTGGTATTTGCCACCAATGGGCGCTTTTACACGCTCGACGCGGCGAAGCTTCCCGGCGGCCGCGGGCACGGCGAACCGATCCGTCTCTTCATCGATATGGAGCAGGAGGCGGACGTCGTCGCCGTATTCCGTCATCAGGGCGGTCGCAAGTTCCTGGTCGCGAGCACCGAAGGTCGCGGCTTTGTCGTGCCTGAGGACGAATGCCTCGCCAACACCCGCAAGGGCAAGCAGGTGCTCAATGTGGCGATGCCGGACGAGGCGCGCGCCATCGCGGTGGTGGAGGGCGAGCTGGTCGCCGCCATCGGCGACAATCGCAAGATGCTGATTTTCCCGCTCGAACAGGTGCCGGAGATGACGCGGGGACGCGGCGTGCGGCTGCAACGCTACAAGGATGGCGGGCTGTCCGACGTCAAGGCCTTCAAGGTGGAGGAGGGGCTGTCGTGGACGGATACTGCCGGCCGCGCGTTTTCGCTCACGCTCAAGGAGCTTGCCGATTGGCGCGGCAACCGCGCCGATGCCGGACGGCTCGCCCCGAAGGGCTTCCCGCGCAGCAACGCGTTCAGCCAGCTGCCGGCTAACGGAAAGGCACGGGAGGAGAAGTGATTCTTTTCGCGTCGTTTCTAGGTCGCGACAAATAAGATCGAGGCCGGCGATCTTTCGAGCACTGCTGCTGCGGTTTCGCCGAAGAATAGCCTGTCGCCCGGGCGGCGGCTCACTCCCATGATGATCAGGTCGTGCTCGGCCTCTTTCAATGCGGCGAGGATCGCCTTGTCCGGGGCCAAGTCGGCGCGCACCGCGGTCTTGGCCTTCACGTCGTAGCGGTCGGCCATGTCGACGAAGTCCTTCATGATCGCCTGCTCCTGCTGACGCGCGCGGAACCCTCGCCGTTTGCGCGGACTGCCCGTTGCGCTGTGAGTGACATAGAGCGCGGCGACGGGGCAGCTGCAGGCATGTGCGATCGCGAGCGCCACCTCGGCGGCGCGGCGCGACACTTCAGTCCCATTCACCGGCACGAGGATGCGCAGCGGGCTGCGCTCGGGTTGCCGGAGATGGATGCCCTTGCCGACAGTGATGGCGAGCGGGCCTTCGAAGGCAGCGGCGATGCCCGCGACGTCCGCATGAAACGCGCCATTCTTGGCAGTGTTCGCGACCCCGACGAGCAAGAGGTCGTAGCCCTTCTTGGCCTCCTTGGCGACCGCCTCCTCGCTCGAAGCGTCGCGCTTGCGAACGGTCACGTCGACCGACGCGGAATGATCTTCGCTGATCTGACGCTGCTTGCTCTCCTCGGCGGCCGCCTTCACGCCTTCTCCGACGCGGTCGCTCCCTTCGGCGTCTTCTTTTTCCTCCTGCTTCCCACGGCCTTTGGCCTTGTTCCTGCCGGTTTCGGAAAGGGGCAAGACGGTCGTGGGTAAGCCGCGCGGGCCGGCGATCAGTCCGGCGAGCCGCGCGGCGAATTTGCCGTTCGGGCTTTCGTCCACCGCCAACAACAAGCGCTCGAGGTTCGGGATGAACTCTTTCGCCTCGAATTCCTCGCGCTCCAGCCGTTCCTTTTCCGCCTTGCCCATGGGCACGCGTGCCAAGGCCCAGCGCAGCATCGGCGGCATCGCCATGGTGGTAGCAACCGCCATGGCCACGATCATGGTGAAGAGATTCTGGCTGAGCGCGCCCATCGACAGCCCGATGGTCGCAACGATCACCTCGGTCGAGCCACGCGCATTCATGCCGCAAGCGAGCGCGAATGCCTCGCGCCGGCTCAAGCCGCCGATTTCACCACCGATGAATGCGCCGGCGAACTTCCCGAAGCTTGCAATCACGATCAATCCGAGCGCCATCAGCGCGAGTTGCGGATCCCGGAGGACCGTGAGGTCGGTGGACAGACCGGCGATGCCGAAGAACACCGGCATGAAAAAAGCGAGGATGAGGCCGCGCAGCTGCTCGTCGATGTGCTTGCTCAGGATCGGCGATTCGCCAATCAGCACGCCGGCGACGAAGGCACCCAGTACAGTGTGCACGCCGATGAAATGCGTCGTCAGCGCCATGGTGCCCATGATCACCAAAATGGTCGTTATCACGGGGAAGTCGCTCTCGAAGTTATCGTTCGCCCATCGAATCAGGAAAAAGACGGCTCGCCGTCCGATGGTGAAGCTCGCGATCAGGAATGCGGCGGTTCCCAGCACGCTCTTGCTCACGCTCAGAAGATCGATGTTGCCCGCTTCCGCGAGACCGAAAGTGATCGCGATGATGATCCAGCCGATCGAGTCTTCGCAGATCGCCGAAGCAACGATGATCTGTCCGAGATTGCGGCGGGTGAAACCCATCTCGCGCACGACCGCCGCCACGATCTTGATCGATGAAATCGAGAGCGCGGTCCCGAGGAACAACGACGTGAGAAGGCGCTGGTCGGGATGCGGCAGCAGAGATTCCGGCATGAACTGGCCGAGCGCGAAGCCGCAAACGAACGGCACGGCGACGCCGGTGAGCGAGACGCTCAGCGCCGCCGCGCCGACCTTTCTCACGAGCTTGAGATCGGTCTCCATCCCGGTGAGCAGCAGCAACAGCAGAATGCCGAACTGCGAGATGCCGTCGAGCATGGCCTTCTGCTCGGGGGTTTTCGGAAAGAGCGCGTGCTGCAGATCGGGCAACAGCGCACCCAGCATCGAAGGCCCAAGCAGGATCCCGCCGAGCAACATCCCCATGACCGCGGGTTGGCCGATGCGGTTCATGGCTTCGCCCAGGAGGCGCCCGACCAGCATCAGCGTGATGAGCTGCGCCAGGAAGATGACGTCGGACGCGCCGCCCTTGGCGCCTTCGGCGGCGAAAGCGGCGCCCGTCGCCAGGGCCAGCCCGGCGGCACCCCAGGCAGCCGCCCGCAGAAATCCCGGCGTCCGGATTTGAGCAACGCAAGAGCGCCAGGTCATCAAGAGCGCCAGGTCATGGGGTCGGCCCCGCTCGTGCAGTCCGCCGGGCGCCCAACCGTCCGGCCTCCGCCAACTTATTCGGCGGTTTAGGGATTCGGTAGTGCCGATCGGTCCGGTGCGAATGCAATTGCAAATTATTCGCAACAAGGTTATTGGAGGGGCCGAAGGACGTGTGCATGGCTGTCTTACCAGTGCCGGAAGAGCGATCACCCTCTGCAGGCTTTTCCGGATCCGGGTGGCGACGGCGGCGGGGCGAGCCTTCGCTTTCCGAAGTCTTCGGCTCGATCGAGACGCGGCCGCAGGGGCCGCTGTGGAAGAAGCTCACGGCCTTTCTCGGACCGGGCTATCTCGTCGCCGTCGGCTACATGGACCCGGGCAATTGGGCGACCTCGCTCGCCGGCGGGTCGAAGTTCGGCTACGCGTTGCTGACCGTCGCGCTGCTCTCCAACCTGATGGCGATCCTGCTGCAGGCGCTGTGCGCGCGACTGGGGATCGCGTCCGGCCGCGACCTGGCGCAGGCCTGCCGCGACGCTTTTCCCCGGGCGGTATCGTGGCCGCTCTGGGCGATGGCGGAGATCGCGATCTGCGCGACCGACCTCGCGGAGGTGATCGGCACGGCGATCGGGCTCAATCTCCTGTTCGGCATCCCGCTCGAGCTCGGCGTCCTGATCACGGCGCTCGACGTGTTCCTGATCCTGTGGATGCAGAACCTGGGCTTCCGCTGGATCGAGGCCTTCATCGTGACCCTGCTCGGCGTCATTGCGATCTGCTTCGGTATCCAGATCGCGATGGCCGATCCGGATTGGGGTGCGGTGATCCGCGGCTTCGCCCCGACGACCCAGGTCGTCACCAATCCAGACATGCTGTATCTGGCGCTCGGGATCCTCGGCGCCACCGTCATGCCCCATAATCTCTACCTGCATTCGGGTGTGGTGCAGACGCGCCGCTACGGGGACACGCTGCCGGAGAAGAGCGAGGCCATCAAGCTCGCCACGCTCGATTCCACTATCGCGCTGATGTTCGCGCTGCTGATCAACGCTTCGATTCTGATTCTGGCCGCGGCCACCTTCCACAAGACCGGCAAGACCGACGTGGCGGAGCTCGAGCAGGTGCATTCGTTCCTGGCGCCGCTGCTGGGCTCGGCCATCGCGCCGACGCTGTTCGGGATCGCGCTCCTGTGCTGCGGCCTCAATTCGACGGTGACCGCTACGCTGTCGGGCCAGATCGTGATGGAAGGCTTCCTCGATATCCGCCTGCCGCCCTGGCTGCGGCGGCTGGTGACCCGCGGCATCGCCATCGTGCCGGCCGCGATCGTGACCGTCTGGTACGGCGAGAAGGGCACGGCGCAATTGCTGATCCTGAGCCAGGTGGTGCTCAGCTTTCAGCTGCCGTTCGCGGTGGTCCCGCTGGTGATGTTCACCGCCGACCGCCGCAAGATGAATGAGCTCATTGCGCCGCGCTGGGTCACGGCGCTGGCGGTCCTGGTCGCCGCCATCATCATCGCGCTCAACGTGAAGCTGTTGGTCGACTTCGTGAGCGGCTAGGCCGGTGGCCTAGTCCTCCACCCGGACCCAGCCGTCGGGGGAGAGGCGTTGCTGGGGCAGAAAACGCGCCTTGTAATCCATCTTGCGCGACCCCTGGACCCAATAGCCGAGATAAACGTACGCGAGCCCCATCTGGCGCGCGCGCGCGATGTGGTCGAGAATCATGAAGGTGCCGAGCGAGCGCGCCGCGTGGTCGGAATCGAAGAACGAGTAGACCATGGACAACCCGTCGCTGAGCAGGTCGGTGAGCGCGACCGCGAGCAGCTCCCCGCTGCCGCGGCCATTGATGGCGCTGTCGGGCCCGCGCCGCCGATACTCGACCATGCGGGTCTCCACGTGGCTATCCTCCACCATGAGGGCGTAATCGAGCAGGGACATGTCCGCCATGCCTCCATCTTTGTGGCGGGCGTCGAGGTAGGAGCGGAACACCGAATATTGCTCGGCGGTGGGCACCGAAACCCGCATGTCGCCGATGAGATCGCGGTTGCGATCGAGAATGCGCCGCAGGCTGCGGGTCGGCCGGAAATCCTCGGCCACGACCCGCACCGAGACGCAGGCGCGGCAGGTCTCGCAGGCCGGGCGGTAGGCGATCGACTGGCTGCGGCGGAAGCCGCCATGGGTGAGCAGGTCGTTGAGCTCGGAGGCGCGCTCGCCCACCAGATGGGTGAACACCTTGCGCTCCTCCTGGCCGGGCAGATAGGGGCACGGGGAGGGGGCGGTGAGATAGAATTGCGGGGTGTTGCGCGAGTGTTGGGTCACGGCGGTCTCGAACGGCGACGCATTGCCGACGCTGCCAGGATCGCCCGCGCCGCGGCTCTCGTCAAATCTCTTTCCCTCAGCGCGCTTTCCCTCAGCTCTCGCTCCCCCAGCGCGACCGCGCGCGCAGCGCCTGCGCGCGGGCCGGGTTGTTGATGACGATGGTGCCCACCAGCATGTCGTGCAGAAGCCGACGGCGATGGTTGAAGAAGGCGACCAGCAGGATCAACGGCGTGAAGAACGAGACCGTGACCCAGTAGACGACCGCGTGCACCGCGCCGAGCACGAAGTAAGCGGGCGCCCCGTACCAGGTGCGCATCTCCAGATCCATCACCCGCATCCCGATGGTCGCCGAGGCCGGGCCGCCGAAGGTATAGCCGTAATAGCAGATCGCCCAGATCACCGCCGCGGGCGAGAGCAGCCAGTACAGCACCCAGCCGATCCCGAGCGTGACCACGCCGAAGATGAAGATGAACACCGCTGCGAACATCACCGGGATGGCGATGATGGTGACGTCGATGAGAAAGGCGATGAACCGGCGCGCCAGCACCCCTTCGAACAATTCCGGACTGACCGCCGGGTCGTAGGCATGGGGCTTGACGTCGATCGACACGCCGATCCTCCTCGGGTCCGTCATCACCGATATTCCCGCCGGCTATCCTTGCTATCTTTGCGCCACCGGCAAATGGAGAATAGACGGTCCTGGCGCAAGAGGCACCGTAATTTGCGCCATCGACCCGGCGCGGCGCACAGGCAGGAGAGCGGGCATGAGCGTCACGGTTGCCGACATCGAGGCGGCGCGCCGCACCATCGCGGGCCAGGTGTTGCGCACGCCCATGCTGCCGGCGCCCAAGCTCTCGGCGCTGACCGGCGCCGACGTCCATGTGAAATACGAAAATCTCCAGGTCACCAACTCGTTCAAGGATCGCGGCGCGCTCAACAAGCTCGCCTCGCTCGACGCGGCGGCGCGCGCGCGCGGCGTCATCGCGATGTCGGCCGGCAACCATGCCCAGGCGGTCGCCTACCACGCCGCGCGGCTCAAAATCCCCGCCACCATCGTCATGCCGGTGACCACCCCGTTCGTGAAGGTCGAGGCCACGCAGGCGCACGGCGCCGAGGTCGTGCTCGACGGCGAGAGCGTGGCGGAGGCGCAGGTGCGCGCGCAGACGCTCGCCGGCGAGCGCAACCTCACCTTCGTCCACCCCTATGACGATCCGCTGGTGATCGCGGGCCAGGGCACCATCGCGCTGGAAATGCTGGAAGACGCCCATGACCTCGACATGCTGGTGATCCCGATCGGCGGCGGCGGGCTGATCGCCGGCAACGCCATTGCCGCGCGCGCGCGGGCGCCCGCGATCGAGATCATCGGGGTGGAGGCGGCGCTTTACCCCTCGTTCTGGAACGCGCTCAGCGGGGAGGATCGTCCCTTCGGTGGCCCGACCTTGGCGGAAGGCATTGCGGTGAAGAACGTGGGCGCGCTCACGCTGCCGATCGTGCGCGAGCTCGTCTCCGAGATCATGCTGGTCGACGAGGCGCATCTGGAACGGGCGGTCAACGCCTATCTCACCTTGCAGAAGACCATGGCGGAAGGCGCCGGCGCGGCCGGGCTCGGCGCCATGCTGGCCAGGCCGGAACGATTCCGCGGCCGCAAGGTTGGACTGATCCTGTGTGGCGGCAACATCGATCCGCGCATTCTCGCCTCGGTGATGGTGCGCGAGCTCGAGCGCGAGAACCGCATCGTCTCCTTCCGCCTGACCATCCCCGACCGGCCCGGCGTGCTCGGGCAGATCGCCACCCGGCTCGGCCGCCTCGGCGCCAACATTCTCGAGGTCGATCATCGCCGGCTCTTCCTCGATGTGCCGGCCAAGGGCGCCAAGCTCGACGTGACGGTGGAGACGCGCGATCGACCGCACGCGGAGGAGATTTTCCAGGCGCTGAAGGCCGAGGGCTTCCAGCCGGTGTGGATCGACATGGCGAGCACGATGGAGTGAGGGAAGGGGCCCGGGACCGTGCGGGAGAAGGAACTTCGCATTGCGCTGGTCTGCTTCGGCGGCATTTCGCTCGCCGTCTACATGCATGGCATCAGCAAGGAGATCCTCAAACTCGTGCGGGCCTCGCGCGCGCTGCACGCCATCGCGGACCGCTCCCGGCGCGCGAACGCGGCCTTCTTCGACCATTTCGATCGCAGCGACCCCGAATACGACACCGAGGCGGTGTATTTCGAGCTGCTGCGCGAGATCGGCCGCACCCTCGAACTGCGCGTGATCGTGGACATCATCGCCGGCGCTTCCGCCGGCGGCATCAACGGCACCATGCTGGCGCGCGCCTTGAGCCACGATCTGCCGATGGAGGCGCTGCGCGAGCTGTGGCTCAGCAATGCCGATGTGGACGTCCTGCTCTCGTCCGAGGCGCGGGCGCGCAGGTGGAGCAAGTGGTTCCTGCAGCCGCTGTTCTGGGCCGCCGGCGCGACCGGTCGGTTCCGCACCATCACCGATATCGAGGTGCGGCAGAAATTGTCGCTGTTCGTGCGCTCGCGCTGGTTCCAGCCGCCGCTCGACGGGCGCGTGATGGCGGGCCTGATGTATGACGCCGTGACCTCCATGGGCGCGGGGGAGGAGCCCACGAGTTCGCTGCTCCCTTCCGGCCAATTGCTCGACCTGTTCGTCACGCTGACCGACTACTACGGCTACCAGGAGCTCGTGCAGATCCACGATCCCCCGCTCATCCATGAGCTCGAGCATCACCACGTCCTGCGCTTCACGTATCGCCGGCACTCCGACGGCGAGGTTGAGAGCGATTTCGAGCTCGACAATGCCCCGGGCCTCGCCTTTGCCGCACGCGCGACCTCCTCGTTCCCCGGCGCCTTTCCGCCGGCGCGGATCGTGGAAATGGACGAGGTGGTGGCGCAGCGGCAGAGAAGGTGGCCGCGGCGCGCCGAGTTCATCGCCAAGGGCTTCCCGGACCACCTGCGCGAAGGCATCGATCCGGCCACGGCGTCGTTCCTCGACGGCTCGGTGCTCAACAACCGGCCGTTCCAGCAGGCGATCGCGGCGATCCACGGCCGCCCGGCCTATCGCGAAGTCGATCGCCGGCTCGTCTACATCGATCCGCATCCGGCGCCGCCGGCCTCGCCGCGGCGGCAGCAGGTTCCGGGCTTCTTCGCGACGCTCCGCGGCGCGCTGTCGGATATCCCGAGCTCGCAGCCGGTGACTGATGAGCTCGCGCGCGTGGTCGAGTTCAACGACCAGGTGCGGCGGCTGCGGGCGATCATCGACAGCGCGCGTCCCCATGTCGGTGAACTGGTGACCAAGGTCGTGACCACCACGTTCGATCGCGCGATCTCGACCGACGACCTGCGCGGCTGGCGTGAGCAGGTCAACGCGCATGTCGCGCGCGATGCCGGATTTGCCTACCAGGCCTATGTGCGGCTCAAGCTCGCGTCCGTGCGCGCCTTCGGCGCCGAGCTGATCGTCAAGCTGCGAGGCATGCCGCCGCAGTCCCCGCTGTCGCGCGTGGTGGCCGAGATCATCGACGCCTGGGCGGTGCGCAAGGGCATTGTCTATGCGCGCGCCGACAGCGAAGCGCTCGAATTCGAAACTCAGACCGCGGACCACCTTCCGCCCTGGGTGAAATACCTTCTTGCCTTCGACGTGAAATACCGCGAGCGCCGCCTGCAGTTCCTGATCGAGGGGCAGAACAGGCTCTACCAGTTGCTCGGCCAGGAACACTTTGCGGGCTTCGACCCGGTCGTGATCGACCGCCTCAAGCGCGAATTCTATTCCCGCCTCGACGCCCTGCGGCGGCGCGAGAGCGCCGCGTTCTATAGCGAGGGGTTGCGCGCGCTGGTGGCGGGCATTTTCCCCGCTGCGCCCTCGTCGGACGAGGTGAAGCACCTCGGCGACTACGCGAACCGCTTTGTCGACCAGCACGCGGACAAGCTCGACCGCCTGATCGCGCAACTGGGCGCCGAGATCGATCTCGACGCGCGGACCCGCGAGCTCGACGACCTCCTCGCCGCGCTCGATCCCGCGCAATGGCATCCGGATGCGCGGCGCGAGGTGCTCATCAACTATCTGGGCTTTCCGTTCTGGGACGTGCTGACGTTTCCGATCACCAGCGCGCGCCCGTTCGGCGAGCTCAATGAGATCCTGATCGATCGCATCAGCCCGCAGGATTCCCATGCGCTTAAGGGTTTTGACGGCAGCGAGAGCCTCAAGGGCACCGGCTTCGGTCATTTCGCCGCGTTCTTTTCGCGCGCCTATCGCGAAAACGACTATCTCCTCGGCCGGCTGCATGCCCTCGACCGGCTGATCGACATCGTCTGTGACGCGGCGGGGATCGATCCCAATGCCGGCGAGATCGACGTTTTGGCGCTCAAGAAGCGCGGCCTCGGCCGCATCCTCGATGTCGAGGAGAGGCACCTCACCCATAGCAAGCAGCTGATCGCCAGTTTGCGGCAACGCCTCGACGAGCTTGGCGGGTAGTCTCGTGCAGCGGCGCGGGCGCGTGCTCACGGCGCGCACCGACAGGTGAGGCACGGCTTCGAGATAGGCGAGCGCCGCCCGCAACAGGGCCGGATTGTCCTTGAGCTGACCGATGCCGAGATTGCATCCGCGGCAGAGCAGCCCGCGCACCTGTCCGGTGACGTGGCAGTGATCGACGCAGAGCGTGCGGGCGGATCGCTCCTTTGCAGATGGCGCAGGCGCCGCGCTGGTGCTCCAGCAGCATGTCGTAGTCTCGCAGCGACATGCCGTAGATGTATTTGAGCCCGCGCGCGCGCGAGATCCTGGCGTGGTCGACGCGTTTCGCCGTCCTCAGAGCGGGATTTTCCGCCCATTGGCGCCCCCGGTCTTCATTGATGTCATCCTGGCGGGTCGCATGGAAACGGCGATCGCACGCAACGCGCTGTCGATAGTCCGGGTCTTCCGCATAGCGCCGCTTCCTGGCGATGCTGTCCCGGGAGGTCACTGGCGTCGAAGCCCCTGAATGCACGCCGCGGGACTGCCGGGCCGAGTGAAAACCGCCGCGATGCACGTCCATCGGCGGGCTTCAGGCACAGCATGTCCCCCCGCGGCGGCCTCACGAGCGAGGCGGGCTACGGCAGGCGTGACGAAATTGGTTTGCTAGCTCGAAAGGAGAGGGGTCTCGCTGCGCTCGACCCGTCTTAAACGCTTGGCCACGATTTGCCTTTTGCAATGCAATGCGACTCCGATGTGTCCGGTCGCGCCTAGGGCGACCTCGACACCGAAGCAGTGGTCATGCGCAATTTTGGATGATGTGTATTTATACAAGATTCGTGTAACAAAGTCTACAAAAATCTGACGGAGGTGACGTAGGAGAGCAGGATTTCGAACAGCGATAGGGTGCTTGTCGGCGCCGGACCATCAATTTCGGAATCACCTCTCTAAGACCGCTTCTCTAAAACCGTCGAGGCAACCCCCCATGCACCTTTTTCAGCATATCAAGCAGAAGCCCATCGCACGCGAGACCATGATCCTCCTCGCGCCATCACGCTCGGTATAGCAGTGGAGACGAACGCCGTGTCCGCCGGACTTGGCGGATTATTTGACCTTCGGCCTAACGATGCGTCGCGCGCAACGTTGCGCTTGGCCGGAAAGCCACAGGCTGGATCGTGGACATGGATTGCCTCACGCGGAGAACAACCGCGCGTTGTCAGTGTCGGCTCACGGCACTGATGCGAAGTCTTGCGATGTCCGCTTTGTCGCCGGTCTTGGAGCATTAGCGGACGTGACTCTGACATCGCGGAATCGACGCGAATGACCCCAACCAGACATTGACCGTAGGCCTGCAGCTTCCCGGCGTATCCAAACCGATTCTTCACTGCCTGCGAGATTTTCGAACAGCAGGTGGTTTCCGCGCGGCAGCCATCTTGCTTTCAGTCGGATGCGTGATTGGGAGGACCTCACGCATATACTCGGCGAGCGCCTCGCAAAAGCTCTCGGCATAGGGCGGCATTGGACGCCGCTTGTCCCATTGAATGGCATATCGCTCTCGAATCGGCTTGCGCCGGTGTGTTACGCGGACGATTTTCAATGTGTAGCGATCCGTTCGTAGGAGCGATGGAATGATCGCTACCCCTTGCCCGGCCTCCGCGAGCGCGAGCAAGGTGTGCGGCGCGCGGCTCTCGAGCAGAATATTGGGTTCGACATCTGTGAGACGGCAAGCTGCGTCAAACAGCCTCCGAATTGAATAACCCGATTCCAGCAACAGCAACGGATAGGACGCGAGCCGGCGGATATCAATAGCGCCGGCATGGCCAAGCTCGAGCGATGGGGCGCAGGCGGCCAAAACTTCATCCGAGGGCAATACGCGACTCTCGAAGCGTCGATCGCCTTGATCATGTCTGATGCCTATGTGAACCTCGCCGCGTTCCAGCATGGCGGTCTGTTCGCGACCAAGGGCCTCATTCAGTTTCACGTGCACATTGGGAAAGCGTTCAGCATATCGAGGCAGAAACTTCGACAAGACACTCTCGATCGTGTGCGGCGGGGCGGCAACCTTCAGCACCCCCCTGTCTCCACGCCGGAGTACTTCTACCCGCTCGCCGAGCGCGTCGATATGGGCTAATACACCGCGACAATCCCCGAGGAACTGCCCGCCTTCTGCGGTCAAGACGAGGCCGCGCCCAACGCGGTCAAACAGCCTAAGCCTAAGCTCTTGCTGAAGGTCCATGATTTGCCGCGAGAGAGCAGGCTGCGTAATGCGCAGTCGCAGCGCCGCTTTCGAAACCGTGCCCAGTTCCGCTACAGCGACGAACGTTCGCAGGCGCCTCAGGTCCATACTTCAACGTATGTCCGATCGGCATAAGATGCTAGAATAATTATGCATTGGACATCAGCTTTGATCCGGGCATATCGTCCGCACAGCATCGCTCAATGATGTCAGCGAGCACGCGATCCGAGCGTGAGCGTTCTCGCGACGACCGCTGTAACGAACAGCAGTACGTTTGCAGTATCACGACAAGGGACTCCTGGCGTTTGGAGCGCACCTCGCAGCGACATTTGGAGGCTCTCATGAGCTGCTGCGACGAAACCACCGCCCGCGTACCGGATACCGACATGTCGCGGCGCTCG
>JGI12053J15887_10000011_pt1 | contig 45892 bp, 36 predicted proteins | sample MedBloCAOM1_O3_FD_15887 | JGI IMG/M metagenome (IMG submission 15887)
CGCAGGATGTATTCCTGAATCGCGGCCTTGATCCACCACATGGCGTACGTCGCGAGGCGGAAGCCCTTTTCGGGCTCGAATCGCTTGACCGCCTGCATCAGCCCGACATTGCCTTCCGAGATCACCTCGGAGATTGGCAGGCCGTAGCCGCGATAACCCATGGCGATTTTTGCGACCAGGCGCAGATGGCTTGTCACGAGCTTGTGCGCCGCATCGCGATCGCCGTGCTCGCGCCAGCGCTTGGCCAGCATATATTCGTTCTGCGGTTCCAGCATGGGGAACCGCCGAATCTCTTCAAGATAGCGGGTGAGGCCGGATTCGGCCGTCAGAATTGGCAATGCTGCAGTACGGGCCATTGTAGCGCCCTCCAAAAGTTTGCCCCCGGTCACACCGGCGGGCGGAGCGCACCGTCGCTCCCCGAGCCGACAGTGCATATCCATGCTGCGACCGCGAAGAGTGATCGCGCCGCAACATTACAGGACAAACGGGGACCAAAGGAAGTGAACTCGGCGTCACGTCACCGTGACCCCTCCGTGTGCGCCTAAGCCCTTGATTGACCAGACCATTGTCGATCAGGTCGGTGTGCCCTGTGCACCGAGGCTATGGCGTAAACGACGGAGATCGTCCGGCAGTTCCGAGCGGAACGCCAGTTCCTTGCCTTGTGATGGATGTTCGATGGTCAGTAGATAGGCATGCAAGGCCTGCCTGCCAAGGGCTTTGAGGGCGTCCTGGGCGTCCGGCCCGAGTTGATTGGCCTTGGTCTTGAAGCCTGGACCATAGACGTCGTCGCCCAGCAGGGGATGCCCGATCGAGGCGAGGTGGACCCGGATCTGGTGGGTGCGGCCGGTTTCCAGCCGGCAGGCCACAAGGCTCGCCACCGGCGCGCCGTCCGTCCCGGAGTAGCGTTCGAGCACCTCCCAGTGGGTCAGCGCCTCGCGGCCGCCCTCGCGCACCGCCATCTTGTCACGGGCGTGCGGGTGGCGATCGATCGGCTTGTCGATGGTGCCGCGCGGACGGTCGGGCGCGCCCCAGGCAAACGCCAGGTATCCCCGCCGCAGCGGGCCGGTGCGGCCGTGGTCGGCGAACTGGCGGCTGAGCGCGCGGTGAGCGCGGTCGGTCTTGGCGACCACCATCAGGCCGCTGGTATTCTTGTCGAGGCGATGCACGATGCCGGGGCGTTTCTCCCCGCCGACGCCGGACAGGCTGTCGCCGCAATGGGCGATGAGCGCATTCACCAGCGTGCCGGACCAGTTGCCGGCAGCGGGGTGGACGACCAGTCCGGCCGGCTTGTCGAGCACGATGAGCTCATCGTCCTCGAACACGACCGTGAGCGGGATATTCTCCGCCTTGATCTCGACGTCCTGCGCGGGCGGCAGGTCGAGCGCGATGCTGCCGCCGGCGTTGACGCGGTGGCCGGGATCGCGGATCGTGGCGCCGTCGATCGCGACGCGACCCGCCAGGATCAGCGCCTTGTGGCGCGAGCGCGACAGCTCGGCCACGCGCGCAGCCAGCACGCGGTCGAGCCGTTCGCCGGCCTCCTCGGCGGCCACTACCACTGTCTCGCTGCGCGCCTGCGTCAAATCCATGAGCAATCCGTTGGCCGACGACGACCAGCCACTCGACCCCGAGGCCGCCCGTATGGTGGCCAAGGTGCGGTGGCTGATGCTGATCTCCGGCGTCACCACCCTGGTCGCCATCGCCGCGGTGATCGGCGTCATCGGCTATCGCGTTTTCAGGGGCGAGGGAAGCGCGCCGGCGGCGGATGTGACCGCGTTGCTGCCGAAGGGGTCGCGCATCATTGCCACCGCCGTGGCGGAGGACCGCATCACCGTCACCGTCGATACCGGCAGCGGGATCGAGATCCGCACCTTCGACGCGAAGACGCTGAAGCCGGCGGGACGGCTGCGGTTCGCGATCGAGCCCTGAGGTCTTTGGCCGCATCGGCGCGCAGCGGACAAGGTCCGCACGATCGGGATGCCGCAAGCCCGGACCGGCTTGCGGCATCCGATCCCGGCAATCAAAACTAAGCGCGGGACCCGGTTCAGGAGCGCCGCCGCGCCGCCTTTGTCTTCTGCGCCGGCTTGCGACGGCTCGCGGCGGCGCGGCGTGGCTTGGCCTTCGCGCGGCGCGGGTGGCTCGCGCCCGCGCTGGTGCTCTTGCCGGCGCGCCGTGCCGATTTGGGGTTCACGCGCCTGTCTGCCAGCGCGGTGAGCTTCTTGTCGGCGGCCTTCTCCTCGCTGAGATTGCGCGTCAGGATGGTGGCGTCCTCGCCGTGCCCGAGCTCCTTGGCCCAGGCGATGAGCGCTCCATAGCGCGTGATCTCGTAATGCTCGACCGCTTGCGCGGCGGCAATGATGCCGACATTGAGCACGGCCTTGTCCTCGACCTCGCCCATGAGGTCGCCGCCTTCCGTGATGATGCCGTCGATGGCCGGGCATTTCCTGCCGCTCGGCTGCTCGCCGTGCAATGCGAACACCTGCTCCAGCCGTTTGACCTGCTCCTTGGTCTCCCGCAGATGCTGTTGCAGGCCGCGCTTGAGCTGTGCATCCGTTGCGTTTTCGATCATCTCAGGCAACGACTTCACGATCTGATTCTCGGCGTAATAGATATCCTTCAGGCCGTGCTGATAGAGGTCCTCGAGATTCTTGATGTCTTTGGAAAACAGCCCCATGGTTGCCTCCTCGCAGTTGGGCGCGGGATAAGAGAAAAGTATCGGATAAGTCGCGGCGCGCGGCAGCGGTTCCGCAGGGCGGGAAAAGAATGCCGCGCGGCGTCCGCTGGTTACGGTCGATCGCGGGCGATCTCGTTGAAGCCGAACGCGAGACCTGGAGAGCGATGGCCGGCGGACTAGAGCTGCGCTTGGAGAATCTCCGAATCGGCTAACGTTAACTTTTGGACATGTGCGGCCGGCAGACACAGCCGGAACGCAGCGCCCTTGGGAGATTTTACTTTGCTATTAGGTCACGCGTCGCGCACGCAAAGGTGAACGCTGTCCCCAGTTTTCGACATCCGATCGCCAAGAAGCAGAGCGATTTCGGTCCATGTCTGAGGTTACGAATGTCTGAGAGTACAAATGTCCCAGAGTACGAATGTCTGACGGTAAAATGTCGACGGCACAAACATTTCAGAGTCTCACCCTAACGGGATGTTGGGCCCCAGAAACAACGGTGAAACCGGTTTACGCGTGAAGGGAAGAAGTAGTGGTCATGTTCGGAAGGTTTCCCACAATATCCGTCGCGTCTCTCCTGCCACGGTCGTGCTTCAAGCCGTCGTTCGGACAGCTTGGCCTAATGTTTGCCGCGAGACAGAAAGCGGTTTTCCGTCGCGTCGACCGTCGGGGCGTCATTCAGCGGCCGAGCGAGATGACCGGCCGCGCCCTTCCTCCGGACGCGTCCGCGGAAACGTAAGACCTTGCCGGGCCGCGCGCCGCTTCACCGCGGAAGCGAACGCGGACGGCTTCGTGCAACTGGCGATCGAGCGCGCCGGCGTGCGCGGGATGGTGGTCGGCCCGCCCTGAGCGACATTGGCGGGAGTGAGCCGTAGGCGCGACAGACGAGCGGCACCACCACATGCTTGCGCGCGGCCGTGATCGGGGCTATCTGCAATCCTTCTCCGCTTTGCTCCCTTCGTCTAGCGGCCCAGGACGTCGCCCTCTCACGGCGAAAACAGGGGTTCGAGTCCCCTAGGGAGCGCCAAGCATTTCAATATGTTGCGCCCCAGTGGCGAGACTTTCGCAGAGTTTTGGGGAGTTTTTGGGGAGTAAGCGTAGTTTGGAGTCCGATCTGCATTCGGATCGGATGGCTGATGGACTCGGATCAGATTGCGGCGAACGAAACAGCGCCTTACGGCAGTTCAAAGTACGCCGAGGAGCGCAGTCAACAGGATTCGCGAATCTCGAATGAGAACGCGCGCGCGGCTGCGCAGTCGGCGGTTCTAGTAAATGGTGGAGCGGCTACCGCCGTCCTTGCGTTCTTGGCGAAAGATAAGATTGACCCCCATCGCGCGGGGCAAGCCGGACGGCGGTGGTGATGCTTCCGGCGACGGATCGCGAATCCGGCCCCGCGCCGAATCGGATCATAGCCTCTTGGCAAATCAACTACTCGGCCAAGACAAGATTCCCGGGGACCGCCACGCGCGGATGCAAGCCTTCGCGCACAGGAGGTGCGCTCATCGCCGCCAGCCGATCCGCGATTTGCGATAACAGACCATCAGAAAGTCTTGTTGCGCCAGTTGCGTAAACATCCTGGTGGCGGTCGAACCGGTGCTCGGATTGGCCCACATGACGTCGGTCGCCCCGTTGCCGTTGAAATCGCCGGAGGCGACGATCGTGTCGGCGACGTAGCTCGGCGCCAGGTGCGCATAGTGCTTTTCGGTCATCCGCGTGTCGGCGTGGCCGAGCTGCTCGGCAATGCGTTGAGCCGTGCGTGTGCCTGAGCACGTGGAATGAAATAGCGGGCTTGATCTTTGCCCGGTGGGACGCCTCCTGCATTGGCCGCAGTTGATGCGATTTGCCCCATATTCCGCCGTCATCACGCGTAAAGACCGGATCGTTACGGAGCTTGCCCGCGGTGAGGGTCGCAAACAGCCGTTGTCCTTTGGCGAGGGTGTGCGCCAATCGCCAATATCTGGCGAATGACGCCACGCCGCCTTCTGAAGATCGAAGCAACGCCGAGCCAACGAACGCAATTCGTGCACAGCTTTTTCCAGCGCTCCGAGTAAATTCGACCAAGGCCATGGGACCTTCGAGGAACCGTGGTTTTTAAGGAGTTGAGGAAAGGTGCAGACTAGGAGGCGACACGTGAAATTCGTCTTGGTCAATGGCAGGACACCCCGCCCGCAATCTTTCTGTGCGCTGTGCTGTGAGCCGATCGGGGAGAGCTACCTGCGAGAAATCGCAACACGGCTCTCCTACTGCGATCACAAGTGCTACGTCGGTTACCGACGATTTGCCGCCCCTCCCCTCCGAAATCATGCGAGGGCGTCATGATGTCGTTAAATTCGATCTTTCGACTCCACATGCCCGGCGTCACGATCCCGGCCCAGGCCCGCCGCTGCTGGAGTCGCTAGGTTCTGCCGTTCCCGACAATCTCGAATCGCGTCCGCGGCCGGAGAATTTGGCATCGCGCATGGGCGCGAGTCCCATTCTTTTTCGCGCGTTTGCCGCCATCGGTCGCGACCGCCGGTATGTGCGGCTCGAAACGAACTAGCCGACTTCACGGCAAGGAAGCAGCGCTGATCTTTACGTCGGGTTGGATTTTCAACCTTGCCGCTCTCGGCACGTTGGGCAAGCTCATGCCGGGCTGCGCGGTTTTCTCGGACGCGCTCAGACACAATTCGATGATCGAAGGAATACGCCGGTTCGACGGAAGGAGGTGCCCTTTCGGCGCGGCTCGTCTCGTCAAACGCGTTTGTTGGCGACGGATCCACGTCGGCCGCGGAGCTACTTCTCGACCGTCCAGTCCTTCATGATGAATGTCTGCCCGGCGACCAACCCGGTTGCGGTGATTGTCGCTCCCACGAGCTCGTCGAGCGCTTCATCGCGGAAAGCATTGCCGCCCATCCGGCGCAAGACATACTCGTCGCCTTTCTGCGTGCGCAAGACCACGCCCACACGGTCGCTCTTCGACCCGGGGGCGATCTGTGCACGTGCTACCGTGCCGGTGATCCGTCGCTGCTCTGCTTCCATGTCATCTTCTGATGTACTCGGCGACTTCGATCACCCGGTTGTCCTGCGCATGAGCGACCAGGATGCGTGTAACTGGCAAGGCCTTCGACCGCCTTCCGGCCTTCTTGCGAGGAGGCTCCTTATGATCCGTAACGACGACCACCTCCTGTTGCACCCCGCGTGCCTTCATCTCCTTGCCATAGTCTGCGCCTCCGACGATATTGAAAGCCTCGATATTCGACCGGCTCGCGCGGATGCCCTTTTGTCGCGCAATCTTTTGCACGAGGTTGTGCAGGCCTTTTGGCGGCCGCGCAAGTTTTTTGCCCGGAAAGCCGGAGCTTTCGGCCGCCGACTTTCCGGCCGCGAACAAGAACACGCGCCGCGTTTCGCGTGCGGCGGATTGGTCGATAACCTTCGACATTGCCTTGGCATCCGCCTGGTCGCTCAAGCAGGCCTGCAGAGACGGATCTCCGAGCAGGATGAATTGGGCCAGCGTCTTCAGGTTGACCGGGTCCTCCATCTTCTGACTCAGAACGAATTTCTGCCGTGCTTGCAGGCAGGCCCGTCCGAGCGACGCGGCCGCAAGAACATCGATCAAGAAATATTGCGTGAGCAGGTCGGCGGCGCCGTTACCTTCTGGCGGCCCGTACGCGATGGTGGTGCTGCCGAAATAGCCGACGGCACCGGCATTGAGATACGCATTCGGGATCGGCCATTTCCCGTCCGCGAAGACTGGATCGTAGAGCTGCGCGCCGAAACAGCATTCGGCCGCAACGATCGTGTTGCGGGATGCATATCTGGCGACGTTGTCGCTCGTCATGGATACCGGATATTGGCCTCCGCGCTGCCCATAGAACTGGGGATCGCTCTCGCCACCGTGACAATTGATGAAGTGCATCAGCGGTGACAGTAATCTCCCGACGCCCGCAGTCCCCGTTGGCGGGCAGGTCTTGATCGTCTTGCTACCGAACGTATTGTCGACGCTCTCCTCGGTCGATTCTCGCCACACCTCCGCGGAAATTGCGAAATGCGGCAGGTAATCGTTCCGCTTCCGGGTCTTGAAGTTTGCCGCCGTCTTGATCAGCTTGACGAGGAAATCCGCATCCTTGGCGCCGGTGATCCCCGGAATACGTCCGACGACCCGGGTGACTGCCGCATAGGCTGCCGCGTCGCGCTTGGTGAAAGGCGCGTCGCTCGCATAGGGCAGATCGCTCGGGACGTCCTTGTCCTTGTCGCCCGGCGTCGGGTTGGTCAGCCGCAGGTGCGGTACCACGTCGGGACCATCCAGGATCACGAGATAATCGGGCTTGGCGACGCCGTAGATTGCATCGACCGCATCCTTGCACTGGCGCTCATTCGTCGGCTTCGTAACCGCCGCGCCTTTGTATTTTTTCATCTTGGCCGGATCCGACATATTGACGATCTGGGTCGACAGGCCGCGGTCCTTATCGGCAGCCATCATCAGGCTGACCGCATCGAGAACCGCCTTGAGGCCTTTGGGGCCGTACTTGCTTTTGAGCGCTGAATAATTCGTCACCAAAATTTTGTCAGGCATGTTCCACCTTTTGTGCAATTGCCTCTTGCTACTTTAAAGAGAGTATAGATATTTTTCAACATCAAAGGTTGCGGGGGCGCTGCTGGTGCGGGCGGGAGCCGTCGAGGGCGCCGGGGCCCGGGGATGGCACAGGGATCTTTGCCCGGACGCAGCGCTTTCAGCGCTCAGGTCAGTGATCGGGACAGGGGCTCTTGGCCCTCGATTGCATCGGTTGGGGCGTAACGCGTCGCGCCAAGAACTCATCGACTTTTCCAAACCAAGTTTGAGGGGATTGCCCGGGCGATCGGGACGAATGACGCTGAGGTCCATCTCAGTGGGCTTCGCCTGGTCGCCGGCCATTGATCCCCGGCGTAAATGAAACGAGCGTCGAACCGACTATGATAAACTATGCAAGAGTTGCAGAGAGTGGTGCGGCTTTGCGATTTTCGAGCCTCTTCCACAGCGCGCGGCGCATGAGCCCACGTCCACGCGATCGCTCGTTATTGTTCCAAGCAATATTCGTCGACCGCCATACCGACGTGTCGCGCGCGCGCGGCCGCGTATCCCAGAATGATCGCGCCGGGGGTCAATTCCGTAATGTTGTGAACGGCGCCGGCGCGTCCGAGCATGCGGACGTGCCAATCGTATTGCAACATAAGCGATGCTTCATCGCCGTCGGCGCTGCGCGCCTTGATCAGGAGCAGCGGACGCGTTTCAATCTTGGCGCGACCGACCACGACTGGACGCGTGTCACCGTTCACCCTGACCGCGGTCACGGTATGGCCCTGCCGCAGCTCGCTCAGGTAATTGGTGCGATCGGGCGAGGAAAGAATATACGAGCTCACGGCCCCAGCATTGACGCGGAATGGACGCGTCGGCATGTACGGAAGCGGGTGGGTTTCGCTGCAGCAGAGCAGAAATCCGCCGCCGAATGCGCCCACCAGCAGGCCCTCATCGGGGAAAAAATTGGAGCAGGTGTCGACGCAGACACGATCGCCCGTGCCCGCGTCGGCGATTTCCGTCACCGAGAATTCCTTCAACGCCAGCTGTCCACGAACCGGGCTGCAAAGTCGCCCGAGCGCCTCGACCTCGGCCGCTGATCGCGGCGTCATGATCACCCCGTCGGGGCCCGACTCCAACACGCTCATGACCACCTTCGCTTCGGAAAGGTCCGATACGAAGGTCATGATCTTTGCGCCGCGCCGTGAGCCCGCGGCCAGCACGATCTCGAGCGGGATTTTCGTCGGGTCCTTGAATCGAATGACGGTCAACAGTCCGGCGCGGACCGCGGCGCAGGCCTCCTCCAGGCTCTCCATGTTCTCGACGTCGACAAGAATGCCGTCCTTCTTGCTATGCCGCAGATGCGACGCGGCCAGTCCGGAGGCGCCTCCGTTGCAGCAATGCACACAGATGTCGGCCTCGGTTTTGTCCAGGCCGGCACCGTTGCCCCGGTTCTTGAATGCAACCCATTGCACGCCAGCCTGACGTGTCGCGAGCGCGTTGTCGGCCTCGCTGTCGAAGATCACGCCCTCGATGCGATGCTCGGCGGCCGCCGATATGATGTCGGGTATCTCGTCGCTGTCGCAGTCCCGTATGTCGATCCACGCCGTCGTCATCACACGCGCTCCTGAGTGCCCACGTCACAGCTCGTCGAGAATGCCACTTGGCCGTTGGCTGAATCCGCGAGCGGTGGGGTATCCTGACGACGGGAATCGTCGATGACCGAGGACAGGAGTCGTCGGACCTCGCGCACCTTTGCCCCAGGATCCGCTGCCATGAAGATGTTGCGACCGGCCGCGAGTCCGCGCGCGCCGCTTGTCACGACGTCGGCGACGAAGGTCCCGAACTGGTGGTCCGATACCTGGGCCCCGCCGGCCGCAAGCACCGGAATCGGGCAACAATCGACAACCCGCTTCATTGCCGCGACCGGGCCTTGGAGCGGCAGCTTCACGATATCCGCGCCGAGATCGACGGCCAGCGAAGCCGCGTGCAGCAGGGTTTCCAACTGCGGATGATCCTTGATCCCGGGGCCGCGGGGATAGAGCATCGCCAGCAGTGGAAGGCCGACACGGTCGCATGCATCCGCCACGGCAGCCATGCTGCGGAGCTGCCGGTCTTCCGTGAGCGAGCCGATATTGACGTGAACGCTCACGGCGTCGGCTCCTCGGCGCAAACAGTCTTCGACTTCCGCCACCTGATACTTGAACGTGGGATCCGCGGCGTACTTGGTCGACGCGCTGAGATGGACAACCACCGAAAGCTTGGCATAGACGGATCGCGGAAGCAGCCTCAGGCGGCCCTTGTGCACGACGATCGCGTCGGCACCATTGTCGGCGAGAATGCCCAATAAAGCGTCGTATCCGCGCGCGTCGGTAAATGGCCCGTCGGTTACGGTATGGTCCAAGGGGACGAGAAACAGCGGCGTCTCGTCTCCTTTGAATAGCCGCCCCAGGCGCAGCGATCGTCCGGACTTGATCATACTGACCGACCTCTCGAAAGAGCGCACACCGGACGGCTTGATTTCTTGCCCGGTCCTGGTCATTAGCGGCCGGTAGAGGCCTTATCGAACTGCGCCCGGCACCGCGGGCTGAGCTGGGACATCTTCGACGCCAGGCACGAAGCGATGCGCGCCTTGTTCGGGATTGCTGAGATGCACAGGCTTATTGCATCGCCCATGCAGGCACCGCGTTCCTCTGCGGTCGGCTTGCTGACGCTGGCAAGTGCCGCAGTCGGAACCACGCAGAGCAGCAAGCCTACCGCTCCGAATATTCGATTGCGAGTCTTGATCATGACTATCTCCCGCGGGCGCGCATTTCCGCCATTGACACCGACGACGGAGTTGTGCCGCCCCCCCGGGGAAAGGCTGTGATGGCCATCACAATAGCGCGCTTTTGCTTGGGCTCCGCCTTCGGCGGGTCGCGAAGAAACCTAAAGGGCATCCGGCCCTGGGAATGCTCAACAAAGCGGCTTCGCGACCCCGCAACGAGATCGTCATGCCTAGCGCGTCAGCGCTCGTCGCAGGATGTTCCCGTCACCGGGCCTCCTATCGCTTGGCGAAAAGTCCGCGCAAAGTTGGCTTGCGGCCCCAGTTGATGTCGGCGATCCGCCAACCCGCCCGGAGCTTGACGAGGTCAAGGACCACGGTGGTCGGCTTGTCCAGGTTCTTGAATGAGACGGTCGCGCTCGCCTTGTCGTCGCCGGCATCGCGGACTGCGACGTCGAGCGCACTGATGTCCCAATCCTGGGCATCGATGAAGGGGTCCATGTCGAGCGTCGAGGCGTCGCCGCGCTTGGCGGCTTTGTTGCGGTCCTTGATGATCAGCGTCGCGAGCTTGGGCTCGAAATAGCGCTTCACCGCTGCGTCGGTGTCGAGCGGATTTCCTTTACCGTTCCTGTCTTTATAGGGAGCGTAGATCCCTTCCACGAACGACGTGGCGGACGGTTCGGCCGCCGGCACCTCGACGGGGACGAAGGCGATACCGATCCAGAGTGCAAGGAGGACGTTGCGACGCGCGATCATGATGGTGCCCTGCGGGCTGGAATTTGTTGGATAAGGCCACCACACCTGACGCGACCTTACCACTTCCGCAGGCTTGCCATTCTCGATGCAGTACATCACGAGGCAAAGGCATTTTCGCATTTGAATACTTGAACCGAGGGATCGCCAAGCGGCTCGATGACGGTCGCAAGCAACAGAGCGCCGCTCTTGGCAGCGGCCAATCGCTCACCTCGCAGGCGCATCTCGCAGGCGCATCAAGTGCGTGGAGTCAACGTTGATCGCCCGCGTTGGTCCGTTCGCGGATTGCCGCCATTTCTTGGAAATCGCCCGCCAACTCGGTCAGCGCGGCTTGCACGTAAAAGTCGACGGCTGTGCTTGCAAGCTCTAAGCAGTCCCTGGCGTGCGACATTCGCTTGCAGTCGGCATGTCGAGACGTCCCTCAGCACAATACATTCGGGCTGCGGCAGCAAAGCGGGCCGGTGGAGCAGGTTCGGACCGCTCGCTGGCTATGTGCACTCGGGCGCCCAACCATCAACGAACGCCTGCTCCGGTTGTTCCTTACTGAATGAGCCGCGCGCCAATGGCCGCAATGAGCATCTGCAACAGCCAGAGAGCCGCCAATCCTGCGGCCCTGGCTCGTGCCCCGACGTCGCGAGCGGGCGTTGGACGGCTACTTGGTGGCGGCCGTCTTGTTATCTGGCGGGGTCCACTCGGCGCGGGGCCGGCGCGGCCCAAAGAACTTGTGGACCGGAGGGGCGCTTCGATAATGGGCTGCTACCGCTCCTGCCCGCTCGTCGGGCTGTTCAATGCACCGGATGAGATCTGCAACCACGTTCATCTGCTCCACGTCGTCGTCCGTGATTTCTACGCCCGCGAACTGGTCTTCGATCGCGATCACCAATTCAACCCGATCGAGCCAGTCGGCCCCGAGATCGTAAGCGAAGTGCGCGTCATCCGTGACCCGTTCGATCTCGATCCCCAGATGCTTGGCGATGAGCGCGCGGATCTTGCCTGACGCAAGGCCGTCTCTCATAGCGGTCGTTTGTTCGATCATAGGCATGCTCGCGATGCTCATCATTCGCCCCCAATTGCTCGGCGGTACCCCGATATCCGGCCACGCCGCCCGCCCCCAGGCATGACCCGATTAGAAAGCGTGTCGATCAAAAATTAGGACCGTTGCAGGAACCCCATACTGAATTGGCCTAAGCTGGCCTAAGCTGGTCGGCTCACCCACTCGACACAGTCGAGCTTATCGGGCGCGGCGTTTGTTCGAGGGGATTACCGGCGACAGACATCCCTGGAGTGATCGCCGAGCCAGCCTAATCGCGGGCCGACTCTCGGCTTGGCTCGATCGCAGGGACCGTCATTGTCTGCAGGCCAGCGTCCATCTCGGCGGCCTTGCTCTTGAACTCTCCAGCCATGCTGAACAGCCGGCGCGCGACTTCGAGATCCCTGCAGAACTGCGCCAGCCGCAAACAGGTTGCGGCTTGGTGACGGAAGTAGTCTGCATCTGGCATATGCATGTGTATCGCCCCCGTTTTTGCCCCGTGAATGCCACCGGGCTAGCCCCACCTGACAAACGCTTCGTTGGAGCAATGGTTCCGCTGCGTTTGCATTTTATCGTCAGGCGCAGTCGCGTCGGCCGTTGACCGAGGAAAATACCGGCGGGCTGACGTATGGCCGTCGAAGCGGTATGGGAGGATTGGCGAGCGCAGGCGTTCGCTATCATCCTACCTGGGAAGGTAGAGTCAGCGGGAGAGAACGTCGGGCATGATCCTTTTCGAATGGATATTGGTTCTCTTGTTCGCAGCCGTTGTGCTGACGGCCGCCGCCGAACGCCTGCGCGTGCCGTACCCGTCGCTGCTTGCCATCGCCGGCGCCGGTATCGCGTTCCTGCCGTTCGCGCCCGATATCCGGATCGAACCTGATCTCGCGCTGGCGCTGTTCGTAGCGCCGGCCCTGCTCGACGCGGCCTTCGACACATCGCGCCAGGAGTTGCGGCGCAACGTCATACCGGTCGTCTCGTTGGCGGTCTTCGCCGTCGTACTGACCACCGCCGCGGTTGCATTTATCGGCTGGCGCTTCGCCGGGCTTCCGATCGCCGCCGCAATCGCACTCGGCGCGATTGTCGCGCCGCCCGACGCCGCCGCCGCGGCCGCCGTGCTGAAGGAGCTCAGGCTGCCGCAGCGCATCGGGGCCGTCCTCCAGGGCGAAAGCCTGCTCAACGATGCCACCGCGCTGCTGATCTACCGTGCGGCGGTCGCCATGGCGGTGGGCTCGTTCTCGCTTGCCAGCGACGGGCCGCTCATCCTGTTGTCGGCTGCCGGCAGTCTGGTTGCGGGCTACTTGCTTGCCCGGCTGTATCTCGTCCTGACGTCACGGATCCGCGATGCGGCCAGCAGCACGGTCCTGCAATTCGTCAGCACTTTCGCCGTCTGGCTCCTCGCCGAGCGGCTCACGCTTTCTCCCATCATCACGGTCGTGATCTATGCCATGGCGCTCGCGCAATCGGTGCCGCGAAGGTCGAGCGCTCGCCTGCGGATCAGCTCCTATTCCGTATGGGAAACCGCCATCTTCGTCGTGAATGTGCTGGCTTTCGTGCTGATGGGACTGCAGGCGCGACACATCATCGAGCGATTGTCGGAAACGGAACGTTGGGGCTCCCTGCTGTTCGGGTTGAGCGTATTGGGAATCGTGATCGCAACCCGGATCGCATGGATTGCGGCCTACCGGCTCATGATCGAGACGGCGCGACGCTGGTTCCACGCCGATCTGGGGGCGCGCGACCCCCGCGGCGCCATATTGGTGTCCTGGAGCGGCATGCGCGGCCTCGTGACCCTGGCTACCGCCTTTGCCTTGCCCTTGGACTTCCCCGGGCGCGACCTGATCGTGCTCTGCGCTTTTTGCGTTGTTCTGGGCACGCTGGTGATCCAAGGCCTTACGCTGCGGCCGCTCTTGCACTTGCTGGATTTCAAGGACGACGGCACGGTCGAGCGCGAGCTTTCGGCGGCGCGGGTTTCGATCATGCAGGCGGCGCTCGACACGCTCGACGGCGACACGTCACCGGCGGCGGCAGCGCTACGCGATCAGTACCAGGCTGCGCGCACGACGGCCGGCGACGAGAGCGCGCCGCAAGCGGCGACCGAATACGATCGGCTGCGGTTGCGGGCGATCAACGCCCAGCGGCAGGCGCTGCATCGTATGCGCGCGCAACGACAAGTCGGCGACGACGTTTTTCACCGTCTCCTGGAAGAGCTCGATTGGTCCGAGCTCGATGCGTCGCCGCCTGGGCGCTTTCAACCCCTTATCAGCTGAGACGGCGGGCGGGAAAGCGGGGAGGTGCCGCGCATTCGGTGTTTGCCGCTTGCGCTGACTCCATTGCAACGAGATGCGCTCTATTGCGGTGACGGTTCCGAAGCCGGCGCAACGGCCGGACGCGCGGCGCGCGGCTGGGCAGACTCGGCCACACAGCGGGCGAGATCGTTGAGATTGCGATGCAACTGATCGAGCGCAAAGCCGAGCGCGAAGATGCGCTCCACGCATTCCAACGCCAGGGTTCGCGTCAAGCCCTCGCCGCGCAGCGCCGCCATTTCGGCGGCAAAACCGTCGAGCGCGGCGCCGACAGCATCGAGCGGCGGCGGATTGCGGCGCGCCAGCAAAGCGGCGGCGCTCCTGTGCAGATAATCGTCCGCGGTTTCGGCGATACGCGCGAGCCAGGGTCCGAGTCGCGTCCGGAACGGCTCGGGTAACGGCTCGACCGCGGCCCGGCCGATCATCACGAGATCGTGCCGCAGCCGCAGCAATGTGCGCAGCATCGGACCCTGGTCGGGCTCGGCTGCAAGACGGGTCATCCGCTCATGCCTGGCTTCGGCCGCCACCGCGTCGAGTTTCACGATCGCCTCGCCGATGCTGGCTTGCATGTGCCGGAGCGCCTGCTCATCCAGGCCTTTGGAAAAACCGGCGAACAGTTCGGGCAACAGCCGCCTGATCAGGTCGAGCAGACTGGCGGAGCCCTCGATCGCCAGATCATGGGCGCGGGCCGGAAATACCACCAACGACACCGCGAGACCGATGATGCCTCCGATCGCGACCTCGATGACGCGTTCGATTGCGGACGCGATCGGACCCGTATGGGTGATGAAGGGGGCCAGGAACACCATGACCGCGGTGAACGGCGTGGCGCTGAAGCGCGGATTTGTCGCCGCCAGCAGGGCCGCCGGCGCGACCGCAACGGCGAGCGCCGCCAGCAGCGCGGCTTCATTGTCGTGCGGGATGAGCGCTCCCACCGCGCCGGCATAGGCGGCGCCGCCGACGGTGGCGGCGAAATAGTCCATGGTCGCCTTGAGCGACCTGCCGACGCTCATTTGCGTCAGGATCACCGCCGTCAACACGGTCCAAAGGGCGAGGGGAAGATTCACCAGGTGCGAGACCGCCAGGCTCAGCGTGGCGGCGATCGTCACCCGCAGGCACAGCCGCAACTCGGCGCCGCGCTCGAGCAGCGCCTCGCGCAGCCATCGCCAGGCGGTCGCGAAGGTGGTCATGCCGAAGCTCCAAATCGAGGTTCAAGTTCAGCGCGTGCCGTCGCGTGGCAAGGTTTGCTCGCGCAGCGAGTCGTAGATGGGAGCATTGCGCAGCAGGGCCGGCACCAGCATGGCCACGAAGCACGCCCCCAGCATCGGCAAGAGCATGGTGACATTGGCGGTCATCTCGACCACGAGGGTGATGCCGGTCAGCGGCGCGCGCACCACGCCGGCAAAGAAGGCCGCCATTCCCACCACTGCAAACCCTTGCGGCGCGATGTCGAGTTCGGGAAACGCTATGCGACAGAGAAGGCCGAAGCATAATCCTAGCTGCGCGCCGACGACCAGCAGCGGCGCGAACAGGCCGCCCGGCGTGCCCGCCGCATAAGACACCGCCCCCAGCCCGAATCGAAGCAGGAGAATGAACGGCAGGACGGCGAGCGTTCCGCTGCCATTGAGGGCGCGCTGCGTGAGCGGATCGCCGCCACCGACCAGGTCGGGCGCGAACCATGCCAGCGCGCCGACCGCGGCGCCGATCGCGCCCGCCCGCAGCTCGAGCGGCCAACGCCGCAGGTAAGCCGCGCCCGCGATGGCTCCGAGCAGCGCGCGGTTGTAGCCGACCGCCAGCAGCCCGGCGAGGGCGCCGAGCGCGACGTAAAGCGGAATCGTCGCGGCGCCCGCGAAAGCCAATCGATCGACGTGGAAGTCCGGGGCGTCGCCGTACAGCATGCGTGATACGAAGATCGCGCCGGTCGAAGCGGCCAGGGCTGCGATTGCCATGCGGGGTTCAAACCGCCGCACCAGTTCCTCCAGCACGAACACCGCGCCGGCGGTGGGCGCGTTGAACGCGGCGGCGAGACCCGCGCCGGCGCCGGCCGCAATCAGCGCTCTGGCGTCCGGCCATTTGAGGTTGGCCAACTTTCCCGCGATATGGGCGACGATCGCACCCATCTGCACGCTCGGACCTTCGCGGCCGAGCGCCAGCCCGGCCCCGATCGCCAGCAGGCCGCCGACGAACTTGACCGGCAATACGATGAGCGGGGCCGGCGGCACTTCCTCGCGCAACACCGCCTCGACGTGCGGAATTCCGCTGCCCGATGCTTCCGGTGAGTAGCGGCGAACCAGCCAGGCCGCCAGCGCAACGGCGCCCGCGCAGCTGGTGGTCACGAACACGAAGCCCATGATCGGCGCGGCGTGAGCCCAGCCGATCAGCGCGTCACGCCACGCATCCGCATGCTCCAGGAAAATGCGAAACAGCGTTCCGATCGCGCCAGCTCCGGCGCCCACGACGCACGCCAGCAGCACGAGCAGAGCCAAGCTGCCATGACCTCCTCCGGGATCGGGGGCGAGCTCCTGATCGGGATTCATCGGCTATGGAATCCCACGTCAAACCCCCTGTGGCAGCCGCGACGACGAAGGCAGCGCATGAACCAGCCCGCCCGATCGCATGCTAGGCGAATAGCACAGTCAACCAAATAGTTTGCGTGGGCTTCGTCGTCGGGCCAGTTCGGCGGCAGCCTTGACGGCATCAGCTCTGAGAGGCTTCCCGGATGCTCTGCATTCTTGCTGGACTTACCGCTCCGGCGGACCGCACTCCACAATAGCAACTGCAGAACTTAGCAACACTCGCTGATAGGCTGAGAAGCGCGATCAGAGGAGGTGCGCCATGCCGGACGAAGTTACCCCGGACTACGTCCGCGCTCGATGGGCATACTCCGAGCTATTATCATGGGGCCATGGCCATCTATACCAAGGGCCAGGTGTCCAGGACTTGAAGGAGAAATTAGCTCTAGGGGTGCCATTCGACGAGCTGGGTAAGGCGGAACACTACCTTCTGATTGACCAGTTTGACCGAGTGAGGGGCAACCACTTCAACCGATATATAATTGGCATCCCGAACTTTAAGCCTGTCCTTTGGAGCAGGGATGAACTCGCGGCTGTCCACGTGATCCCCTATTTCGTCCGGGACGTTTCGAGCCTCGAACACCTGAAGGTGACCTTCAAGCAATGGATTGAGGCCGATCCGGTCAGACCTCTCCACCAGGATCATGCCCGCTATGCCGCATACGGCACGGCTCCCTCGACGCAAGATGACCCAATGACAGTTGGGCACTATTCAGGCTTGCCGGTCCTGCTCGACGGCTACCACCGCGCGGTGCGGTTCTGGAGGACGAGCGTCCCCGCTGCCACGCTTGCTGTCTATGTACCCGTCTGAACTCGCTCGTGTCCCGCGGTGCAGCGCACGCGCAGACAAGTTTACGCAGTCTGCGCAAGCTTGACTGCGAGCGGTGCACCGCTGATCCGGGACCGCCCCACATTCGGTATCGACGATCCCGGGTCTGCAGCGCATCATGTCGCGCTCGCGCGCTCCATGCTGCGCTGCGCCCGGGACACGGGATCGAGTTTCACCGTGTGTCCCGGATGCGGTGCAGCGCGTAGCTCTTGCGGAGCGGTGCACCGCTGATCCGGGACCGTCCGAGAAATGGTGTTCGTTACGGTCCACGCAAGTCGGGTTTACCCGACTTGCGCATATTTGAGCGCCAATCTCGGGTAAACCCGAGATCGGTGTCTGCAGCGCACCACTACGTGCTGCGCTGCGCCCGGGACACGCGCCTCACCACGAATATCGCACGGTGCCGGTGCCGGCGTAGGTCGAGGAATGGGAGGCGAACTCGCCGTCGAACTTGCCGAGGAGCGAGACACCGTTGGCGAGGCGAAGCTCGGCGCCGGCAGAGGTGAGCGCGGAGTTCTTCGCCGGCGTGGCGCCGTTGACGATGAAGCTCGCGCCCGGCAGCGTCTGGAACACCGCGGCAAGCGTCGGATCGCTGACCCAGTCGTGTGCCCAGGCGAGCCGCGCGCGCAACGCCAGCGCCGCGTTGGGGTTGAGCGCCAGCAGGCGATCGAAGCGGGCGCCGAGCTCGCTGCGAGTGTCGGTCGCGGTGCGGCCGTTGTAGCCAAGCGCAAAGCCGCCGCCGTTGACATCGGTCTCGCTGTAAGTCGGCGTGCGGAAGCTTTGCGCCTGGATCGCGGCGTAGGGTGTGACCCCGCCGTACCAGGACGCGAAGCGATAGCCGCTCTCGACTCGCGCGCCGAGGCTCTGCGCGTTGAAGCTCGCCGTGAGATGGTCGCCGGCGAAGGCGAAGCGGTCGGTCGACATCCAGTGATTGGTGAAGGCGAACGCCGCCGCCAGGTAGGCTGGGCCCGAACGCGTCACGCCGTAGACGCCGGCCTGGAAGGCGTCGCTCTTGCCGCCGCCGAGCCCGTTCGCCAGGCTCCAGTTGGTGCCGCCGCCGGCGAGCGCGACACCCACGACCGTACTGGGCGTGACGCGATAGTCGAGGCCACCGGCGAATCCCGCCGTGCGGGCGGAGAGATCGTGGCTGCCGACCACCGCCGGATCGCCGGACGTACGATTGCTGCCGCCATAGCCGCCGCCCCATGCGCTCCAGCGCTGCTCGAAGCTCGCCGCCTTGACCGGCGGCGCCTTGAGCACGGACGAATAGGCCAGCGCGATGTCGTCCGGGAGTTCTTCGCGCTCGGGCGCGAATGCGATCGCGGGACCACCGAGCCCGGCGGCGCCGTTGCGCCCATCGACGAACGGGTCGAGCATCATTCCGAGGAACTGATTGCCCATCTGGAAGCCGACCTGCTGGCCGCCGGTCGCCGCCTCGCCGGAGAGCTGGCTCAAGGCATTGCCGAGATTGCTGCCGGTGAGACCGAAGATTGGGAGGAAGCCCGGAGGCAGCGCGCCGCCATTGTTGAAGAAGCCGTTGAGCGCGTTGGCGACGTTCTGTTGGTTCTGGCTCAGACCGCTACCCACCCCCAGAACGGCGGTCAGGTTGAGCAGGACATCGGTCGGAGTGTAGCTGAGGCTCGTGGCGAAGTTGGCGGGTAGATTGCTGGCGATAATGGTATTGAACCTGGTGCCGCCGAGGCCGCCCGCGGCCGAAAGGATGGTGTAGCTGCGTGCGAACGAGGCCCCCGGCCCGAACAGCGCCTGCACGGTGCCGGCGAGGGTCGCGCTGCCCGTGACGTTGGTGCGGTCGGCATTCGTGGGCGAGATCTCGACGATGTAGGCCGCGGCCGCAGTCAGCACCAAGTTGCCCTGCACGGTGAGGGTGCCGATCGAGTTGCCGGGCGAGAGCGTGCCGCCGTTGATTGTGGTGTTGCCGATCGTGCCGTTGCCGCCGATGGTGCCGCCGGCGTTGACGGTAAGGGCGGAAGCGGCGATCGAGCCGTTCACCGAAAGCGTGCCGGCGTTGACCGTGGTCGCGCCGCTATAGCTGCTGTTGCCGGTGAGGGTCAGCGTCCCGCTGCCGACCTTGGTCAGTCCGCCTGCGCCGGAAATGCCGCCCGAGAATGTCGTGCTGGTGTTGTCGCCGCCGGTGGTTAGCACCGCCGTACCCAGCGTTACGCTGCCCACGCCGGCAAGCGAGCCGATGGTCTGATTGAAGTTCGCGAGGTCGAGCGTGGCGCCTGACCCGACCGAGAAAGCGCTGAACGGCGAGAACGCATTCGCTGCACCGGCCTGCAGCGTCCCGGCATTGACGTTGGTTGCGCCGGCATAGGTGCTGGTGCCCGCGAGGCTCAGCGTGCCGGCCCCGATCTTGGCGAGGCCGCCGGCTCCGCCGATTGCGCCGGCAAGCGTTGCGTTGTTGCCATTGGTGTCGAACGTGCCGCCGCCCGCATTCAGCGTTACGACGCGATTGCTGGTGAAGCCCGTGAGGAATTGCAGCGTGCCGCCGCCGAAGGCGAGGCCGCCCGCCGCCGCGCCGAGATTGGCGTCCGCGGCGACCGCAAGCGTGCCGCCGTTGATCGTCGTCCCGCCCTGATAAGTGTTGATGCCCGACAGCGTCATCGTGCCGGCGCCGGTCTTGGTGAGGCCGCCGAGCCCGGAAAGCGATGCGGCGAGCGTCACGTTGTTGCCATTCGTGTCGAACGTCGCCCCGCCGGCCCCGAACGCCGCGAGTTGGGCGGAGATGTCGGCGCTGTTGCCGGTCGCCCACTGCAGGCCGCCGCCGTTGATCGTGATGAGGCCCGAGCCGAAGCTGTTCGCCGAATTAAAGTTGATGAAGCCGCCGGTGAGCGTGGTGCCGCCGGCATAGGAGTTGTTGCCGGTCAGGATCAGCGTGCCCACCCCCGCCTTGCTCAGCGTGCCCGGGCCGGAGATATCGGCGGCGAGGGTGAGCGTATCGGTGAAGTTCGCAACGATCTGGCCGTGATTGTCGATCGCGGGGGTGATAATCGCGCCGGCGAGACCGCCGGTGCCCAGATTGAGCGTGCTGCCGAGACCAATGCCGGTAAAGCCGGGCGAACTGACCGCACCGCCATCGGCAACGGTGAGCGTTCCGATCAGGCAGTCGCAGGGGTCGCCAATCGCGAGCGAGTTCAGGGCGTTCAAGACCGAGCCCGGGCCGGTCACCGTCACCGTCGAGGTGAAGGTTACACCATCTCCCACATTCACGGTTCCGTTCACGCTCACGATACCACCATTGGAAATCGTGAGCGTCCCGGGTCCACCGCTACTGCTGGGGCCGTTCCCGACAAAGAGAACATTGCCGACGTTCCAGGCCGAGCCGGGGCCGGTGACCGTCACTGCAGGAGTGCCGCCTGGCAGGAAGGCGTCGATCTCGGCCCCGCTTTGGCTGTTGAGCACGCCGCCGTTGCTAATCGTCAGCAGCGCGTTCGGCCCAAAAATGCCAATGCCGGTGACGCCGGCCACGGTCACGGTCGAGCCTGCGCCCGAGACGATCATATTGCTCGCTACCAGGAGGTCAGGCTGCCCCCCGGGGCCGATCTGCAGCTTGCCGCCGTTGATTACGGCGAGCGTGCCGCCCTCGACCGCGACACCCATGGAGAGACTGTTGACGGTGAGCGTGCCGCCACTGATCGTGAGACCGCCGGTGTCGCAATTGCATAGATCGAGATCGCCGCCGATGGTCCCGATATTGCCGCCATTGCTGGCGCCGGTCAGTGTCAGCATTCCGGTGCCATCGAGCGAGAGCGAACCCACGCCCGTGAACGCGCCGGAGAACGTGGTGCTGGCGCTGCCCGCGATGCTCAGCGCGGTGCTGGCGTCGGTCACCCCGATCACTACGCTGCCGCCGCCGGACAGGCCGTCCGCGAGCGATCCGATCTGGGGGAAGAAGGTGTCGGCGATCGCCAGCACTGCGCCCCGATTCACCGTGACCGCGGTGTCGCCGGGCAGCGCGTCGTTCGAAGCTGCGACCAGCGCGCCGGCATTGATCGCGGTCGGCCCGGCATACGTGTTGTTGCCGCTGAGAACGAGCAGGCCCGCGCCCGTCTTGGTCAGTCCTCCGGTGCCGGAGATGTCCATTGGGCCGGCGGCCGTGGTTGCCGTCGGCGTGTTGAAGGTCAACGTGCCGTTGTTAGTGAAGCTCGGCGTGCTCGCCGAACTGTTGACGATGCCGATGCCGTTGATGCTGAAGTTTGCGCCGCTGTTGATCGTGAACGAATATGCGGGCGCAGCAGCATCGAACTGGATGGTGTTGATTGACGCATTGTTCGAGATGCCGACCGACGCGGGCGCACCGTTATTGGTGAAGGTCGCTATGTCGTCGGGAACGGTGTTAGGAGTGGGGAGCGAGCTCCAGTTGGTGCCTGTGGTCCATTCGGCGCCGGGACCGGTCCACGTGCCGTCGACCGCATGCGCGGTGCCCGGGCCCAGCATCGCCAGCGCGCCGATCCACACACTCCCAAGCAGTGCCGCGCGCCGCGACGGAGTGCGTGCGCCCGGTGCCGCAATCCGGATGGCGATATCGCCCGTCGAAACGCCCGGCCCCGGCCGCCGCACTGCTTGCGCCGTCCGTGACCGCAACTGATAGGAACGCATTCACCCGACCCCTGCAACGACACGGCCGGGAATACCCGGCCGTGCGCCACGCCGCCCCCGCGACTGACGTAAGGCCAACGCTAAGGGGGGAATCGTGCCCAATCAATTCCGGATAGATGCCATGGCGCAAAAGGTCGCCGGCCTGTGGCATTCATGCCACGTTAGCTACCAGCCGCTCGTTGGGTCGCATCACCCGAATCGCGCCGTTGTGCAGTGCCATCTGAAATTAGGGAGAGCGCCGGTCGAACTGGCTATAGACTCGCGTTACCCGAATCTCATATAGGACCTGCACAATCTAGGAGTATGCGACATGCCCGGGCGGCACACCGCGCCGGGTTTTTTGTTGCGTCAGGTTTTGTTCAGACGCTATCGCCCGTTCTACCCGCTGTTGCGTTTTTGCAACTTGGGTTCGTTTGGCCAAAATGGCCGGCCACCCGAGGCGTTGCCGCCAACAGCCCCCATGGGACACCGAAAGCCTTGCTGATACAAAGGCTTGGTGACATTGTGACGGGGCCTTGTTACTGGGGGCGACCCGTCGGAGCTGTCGTGATGTCGCCAATGTCGCGCCGCTTTGTCCTCGCTGGAGCGGCGCTGACCGGCGCATCCCTGCTGGTACCGATCGCCGTCCGTCCGGCCCGCGCCCAGCGCAACGGCGACTACGAGATCACGGATTGGATCCTGATCGCCGCGGACGGGCAGGTCACCCTCGGCTTGTCGCAGCCGGAGGTCGGGCAGGGGTCGTACACCGCGCTGCCGCAGATCCTCGCCGATGAGCTCGACGCCGATTGGGCGCGCGTGAAGGTCCGGTTCGTGACCGGCAGGGCGGCCTACAAGATCGCGTTCCGGCAGGAGGCTCCGGCGCAGAAGGAAGGCGCCTCGATGTCGACCACGGCGCTCTACCAGCGCCTGCGCACCGCGGGGGCCGCGGCGCGCGAGGTGCTGGTTCGCGCCGCCGCCGAGCGCTGGAAGATCGATGTCGCGGCGTGCCGGACTGAGGCAGGCTTCGTCGTCAACACGCGCGGCGAGCGTCTGGCTTACGGGCGGCTCGCCGCCGATGCCGCCAAGCTGCCGCTGAGCGCCGCGCCGCCGCTGAAGGACCGCAACCGGTTTAGCCTGATCGGCAAGCCGGTGGCTCGACTGGATACCCCGGCCAAGTGCAACGGCAGCGCGGTGTTCGGCATCGACGTGGCGGTGCCGGGAATGCTCAATGCAGCGATCAGGACCGCGCGTTCCTACAGCGGGCAGGTGACGGCAATCCGGAACGAGACCGATATACTCAAGATGCCGGGGGTGCACGCGGTGGTGAAGGTCGCAGCGCTGGCTGTCGCCAACGAGGACGCCGGCTCCCAGCATCCGCGCGTTCCGCATCTGCCGCGGTACAACGCGGTCAGCGTCGTCGCCGATCATTTCTGGCAGGCCAAGCGCGCAGTCGATGCGCTCGATGTGGAGTTCGACGGCGGCAGCGCGGGCGACCTTTCGACCGCCAAGATCGACGCGATGCTGGAGGCGGGTCTCGATGCCGAGCGCGCCGTCACTGCGCTGGTCCGCGGCGACCCGAAGGAGATCCTGCAGGAGCGCGCCGCCGCGATCATCGAGCGCCGCTTCGTGCTGCCGCACATCGCGCATGCGCCCTTGGAGCCGGTCAACGCCACGGCGAGCTACCGCGACGGCACGGTCGAAATCTGGGGATCCATCCAGTCGGTTACCGCCTGCCAAGAGGCGGTGGCGCAAGCGGTCGGCTGCGCCGTCGACGACGTGAAGATCAACGTCACCTTTCTCGGCGGCAGCTTCGGCCGCAAGATCGTGCCGGACTATGTGCTGCAAACGGTGCAGGTGTCGAAGGCGATGAGCCGTCCGGTCAAGCTCACGCGCTCGCGCGAAGAAGACATGCAGCACGATGTCTACCGTCCGAACGCCGGCGGCCGCTTTCGCGCGGTCCTGGACGATGCCGGTTATCCGCTGGCGATCCACGCCCGGGTCGCCGGTCAGTCGCTGTTCGGCGCGACGCGCAAGAGCTGGCTCGATCAGACACCGGAGGGCGCCTGGGACGAGAGCATGGTCGACGGCATCTACAATCAGAGCTATCGGCTGCCGCACTTCCTGGTGGAGACGCTCGACACGCCGTTGCCGATCCCCGTCTACTTCATGCGCTCGGTCGGCTCGACCGCGGCGGTGTTCTTTTGGGAGAGCTTCATCACCGAGCTCGGCCATCGCGCGGGGATCGACCAGTATGCGTACCGGCGCAATCTGCTGGCGGGTGATCCGCTGGCGTTGCGCGTGCTCGACGCCGCAGCGCAGGCGTCCGGATGGGGAACGCCGCCACCACCCGATACGTTTCGCGGCATTTCGTACAATTGCTATATCGGCCGCGGCGGACGCTTCAAGACCTATGTGGCGGAAGTGGTGGAGTTGCGGCGCGTCGACGACAGGTTCGCGATCAATCGCGTATTCTGCGCGGTCGATCCGGGCCTCGTGGTCAACCCCAACACGCTCGAGGCGCAGATCCAGGGCGGGATCGGCTTCGCGCTCACCAACACGCTCAAGAGCAAGATCACGTTTTCCAACGGTGGCGCCGATCAGAGCAATTTCTTCGACTATCCGCTGCTGCGCATCGACGAGATGCCTGAGATTGTCCCGATCGTGCTTGCCAGCGATCGCCCACCGCAGGGATTCGGCGAGGTGGTTCTGGCGCCGGTGGCCCCCGCCGTCGCGCAGGCGCTGTTGCACGCGACCGGCCGGCGCCTCGATGTGATGCCGTTCCCGGAGGATGCCTTCCGGGTGGCGGCCGATGGCACGGCCGATCCGGCGCAGACAAGGTAGGGAAGCGCCACCTGTTATAATGATTAAAACCGGTCAATCAGGGAGGACACCACGTGCCGGAGCACATCGAGCATGAGCCCAGGCTGCTGTTTCCAGGCCTCAGATCCTTCTACGACGTCGTCATCCCTCTGGCCTGGCCGGTCATTCGCATCGCGGTCGGCTGGAACCTGCTGGTGCACGGCTGGGGCAAAGTCGCGCGCGGGCCTTCGGCCTACATCCGCCCCTTCATGGAGCAGGGATTCGATCCGGCGCTGCCGTGGATCTGGGCGGCGTTGTTCATCGAGTTCGGCGGCGGCATCGCGCTTATACTCGGGCTCTTTACGCGCTTCTTCGCCGCGGCAGCGGCGATCGAGTTGCTCATCATCACGACGCTCTATTGGAAAACCGGATTTTCCTGGCTCAACCGCGGTTACGAATACACGCTGCTCTGGGGTCTCGTCTGCTTCGCGATCGCGCTGCGTGGCGGGGGGCCGTACTCGATCGACCGCAAGATCGGCGTTGAACTCTAGGGCTGGCTCATGGAATTCGGCGTCCAGTTCTTTCCCGCTGTCGGTCCGGATCAGAAGGGCGCCGAGCATTACTGGCGTGAGGCGCTCGAGCTCACGCAACTGGCCGAGCAGCTTGGCTTCACCAATGTGCGCACGGTCGAGCACTATTTTCTGTCCTATGGCGGCTACAGTCCCGATCCCCTCATCTTTCTCAGCGCTGCCGCGGCGGTGACGCGCTCGCTACGGCTGGTGACCGGCGCGGTGCTGCCGGTGTTCAATCATCCGCTCAAGCTCGCCGGGCAGATCGGGATGGTCGATGCAATTTCCGGCGGCCGCCTGGAGGTGGGCTTTGCCCGCGCCTTCCTGCCCCACGAGTTCGCACGCTTCGGCATCTCGATGGACGAGAGCCGAGCCCGGTTCGATGAAGGCCTCGACCTGATCCGGCGCCTGCTCGAGGAGGAGCAAGTGACGGCGCGTAGCCGTTTTCACAGCTTCGACGGCGTGACCTCGCTGCCGCGGCCGACCCAGAAGCCGAGACCGCCGTTCTGGATCGCGGCGCTGTCCACCAAGGAGTCGTTCGAGAATGCCGGCACGCTCGGCCACTGCCTCATGGGGATCCCGCTGGTGGGAGCCCACATGCAGAGCTTGCTGCAGGTCTATCGCGACGCCTGGACGCGAGCGGGGCATCCCGGCCGCGGCAAGGTGATGCTGGCGTTCCACATGTATTGCGCGGAGACCAGGGCGAAGGCGATCGCGATCGCGCGTGCGCCGCTCAATCAGTATCTCAAGTCGATCGTGGATGCCGCCTCGGGCTGGATGTCCGGCGTGTCCTCGCGCGACTATCCCAACTACCAGAAAATGATCCAGATGATCTCGGAGGAAACCTTCGAGTCCCAGGTCGAAAAGAGCGCGGCCTGGATCGGCACTCCCGACGACATCCGCAATGCAGTCGCGACCTACGACCGTGAGGTCGGGGGTTTCGAGTCCGCCTCGCTGCAGGTGAATTTCGGGATGATCGGCCGCGCCGAGGCCGAGGACTCGATGCGGTTGTTTGCCCGCGAGGTGATGCCGCACTTTGCGCGCGCACAGGCGTAGATGAATGACGTTCGCCTCGCTCTGGCTTGCGCGCGCCGGCTCAACTAACATTCGCCGCGGGCACCTGGCGAAACCGTCGGAGGTGGCGCATGTTCCTGCGAAACGGCTGGTACGCCGCGATCTGGTCGCGTGATCTGCAGGAGCAGCCGGTTGGGCGCATCTTTCTCAACGAGAAGGTGGTGCTGTTCCGCAACGCCTCCGGTCAAGTCGGCGCGCTCGAAGATTGCTGCTGCCATCGCGCGGCGCCGCTCTCGCGCGGTGAACGGGCCGGCGATTACCTCGCGTGCGGCTATCACGGGCTGAAATTCGACATCAACGGGCAATGCGTCGAGGTGCCGGGCCAGAACATGATCCCGCGCGGCGCCAAGGTTAGGAGCTATCCGGTCTGCGAGCGGTGGGGCGCCGTCTGGATCTGGATGGGAGAGCCGGCAAAGGCCGACACCTCGAAGGTTCCCAACCTCTACTGGCTTGCCGATCCGAAATGGTCTGCCACCCCCGGCTACATTCACTTGAACTCGAACTATCAGTTCCTCATCGACAACCTCCTCGACCTGACGCATGTCACTTACGTTCACAAGAAGACTTTGGCGGGCGATCCGCGCGAAGCGACGACGCCGACCAAGACCGAACGCCTGCCGGACGGCGTCCGCGTCGGCCGCTGGATGATCGATTTCGTTCCGCCGCCGTTGTTTGCCAAGGCCGGCAATTTCAATGGCAACGTCGACCGATGGCAATTCGTGACCTGGAATCCGCCCTCGACCGTCTACCTCGACGTCGGTTGCGCCAAGACCGGAACCGGGGCGCCGGAGGGCGACCGGAGCCAGGGAATATCGATCTGGTCGAGTCACCTGATCACCCCCGAGACCGAGAATTCGAGCCATTACATGTTTTCCTTTGCGCGCGACTTCGCGCTCGGCGATGCCGAAATGGCCAAGCTGCTCTACGAGGGCTCGAAGGCCACGTTTCTCGAAGACGCGGAGATGCTCGAGGCCGTGCAGGCAAACCGTCGCGGCGGCTCGCTCGATGGGCTGGTCGACATTGCCGCGGATGCCGCGCAGCTGCAGGCGCGACGGATGCTGGGCCAATTGATCAACGCAGAGTCTGTCTGAGCTGCACCAGCGGGCGGTCGCGCTGGACTAGCGATGGTTTCTCGGCAGATGGTTGTGGATGTGCGTGGCCGCGATGGCGGCCTGGCCGACCGAGACGCTGAGCTGATGCAGTTCGGTCGTAATGTCGCCAACCGCGTAAAGACCTGGCACGCTTGTGAGCTGGTCGCCGCTGGTCAACAGAGAGCCAATATCATCGTGTCTGGCGCCAAGGCGAACGGCCAAGTCGGATCGCACGCGGCAGCCCATTGCAGGGTAGAGCACGTCGGGCACGAGGCTCGTTCCATCCGCCAAAACGACCTTGACGTGATCATCCTGCTCCAGGAGGTCGACGACAGGCGCGCGGGGCAACTCCACGTCGGCTTCGCGCAATGACCGCAAATCGTCACCTGAAGGGCTGATGTCGTCCAGCAACAGCATGCTGACCCGTCGGGAGTAGGTCCGCAGGAATAACGCCTTTTTCAATGCCGGTTTGAACAGACCGATGACGGCGATGTGCTGGTCCATGGCTTCGTAGCCGTCGCAAATGGGGCAGAACCGCACGCGGCCGCGGTAGATGAACTCCGGCATCCCGGGCAGGTTGGGTTTTTCGTCGACGATGCCGGTCGCCAGGATCACTTTGGGAACCGTGACCGTGGCCTCATCCGTCATGACCGCGACGAATTCCTTACCGTGCCGATCCAGACTGCGCACACAGCCGACATGCAGTTCGGCTCCGTATTGCGAGGCTTGCGTCCGGAGTTTTTCCAAGAGGCCCGGCCCCGAAATTCCGTCGCTGAACGCGGGATAATTGTGGGTGTTGGGGATCAGGGCGGCGCGGCTGTTGCCGCTGTCGACCACCAAGGTGCTGCGGCGGAAGCGGGCGAGATAGGTCGCAGCCGTGAGCCCGGCCGGCCCGCCGCCGATAATCAAGCAGTCGAAGGATGAATTCATGGTGCGGCCGGGAATATCCGATAGTTCGCAGTGTCGGAACGATGATTTTCGTCATCCAATTTGCGATGCACTGCACATTTCTAGGGGATGCGAAGGTCGGCTGTTTCCCGCGCGGACGGAGGCTTGATGTAGTTAGCCGTGGAACAATTGAAAAGCCGTGGAACAATCGAAAGGCGTCACGGGGGATATCGGCTGGAACTACCGAGAGTAACAGGTGTTAACGACAGGAAGGGCAAGGGCGGGAGAACCTCTTGGTGGTCCTGTGGCTGAGAAGCAGAAAGAGCAGAACAGCGAACAAGCCGCCTCGGATCCGAAGCTCATCGTGGCCGCGCTGTTTGCGTCAAGCGGAGCGGTTGCACCTGTCGACTTCGCACGCTTTGGAAAACGCGTAGGCGAGATCATCGCGCGTGCGGGCGGTCCCCGGCGCAGATCGAACGATACCGACCGCCGCTAGCCCCACACAACCTGCCGCCTCGCCCCGCGAAAAGGGGGCGAGACGCTTACGGGACGTTCGGAGTTCGACAAGGTGTGCCAATAAACACAGGCATGCCGATTATTGACTGCCGGCTTGCGTCTTCAATGCCTGCATATCGGACTCGCTGCGAAGCGTCATGACGGCGACTTTGCGTGCCCTGAAGTAGGGCAGAACGACCCGCATCGGCGTTCCTTCCTGCTCCAGAAGAGAGACGTAGCGGGGTTCCGCTCCGCGCGTGGGCAGGTCGAACGCCGTCCACGCGGACGTCTTCGGATCGTAGCGCAGGACGCGGTCTGCGCCCCAAAGGTTGGTCCAGGCGTTGTGCTTGGTGTCCACGGCCACGTGATACGGCTGCTGTTCGCCCGGGAGCGGCACGTACGTGGTCTCGTGGGTGCGGGTGTCGATACGGGCCAGATTCGCGCCCCATGAGTTGCCGATCCACAGCACGTCGGCATTCTTGTCGGTGCCCATGCGGCGTGGCCCTTGTGCCCACGGGAACGGGTTGTTGAAGTCAGGCTGGTTGTAGGTCTCGTAGAACCTGCTCGCCTCCGGAGTGGCTCGATTCATCTCTTCCTTCACGGCAGCCAGTTTGACCTCCTGCGACTTGCCGGTCGCATTGTCGCCTTTGCCGATGATGTCGAGCGTCATCTCCGCCCACCAGCCGTTGCCGTCGCGATCACCAGCAGCTCCATAGGTCACGCCGGTGCCGTTCGGGGTCTTGTAGGTGAGGGATTTGAACTCGGTGAATGTTTCGGTACTGGGATCGAAACGCAACGCGCCGTCCGGTGCGGAAGCCCAAATCCTGCCCTTGCCGTCGTGATCCACCGTGGTCGCACCGCCGGTCGGCGACATGCCCTGCGGCGGCAGATAGACGTCGATCTTCTCGGCCTTGGGATCGAGGCGACCCAAACCGCCGCGCCCGTTATTGACGTTGAACCAGATGACACCTTTGTCGTCCCGCGTCATGCCATGGGTTTGCGCCGCCAGACCATTGGGAGCCGCCACCTTGAATAATTTCACCTCGCCGGTCTTGGTATCGATTTTGCCGATCGTGGTGCGTCTGTTCGGAATATTGCAGGTGAACCAGAGCTGCCCGTCGAGGTCGAGCCACGCGTCATGCACGCCCCAGCCCGGGATGAGGACCGACGGCGTACCCAGCGACCAGTCGCTGCCGTCATTCTGCACGAAGTTGCTGGGAAGGCCGGAATCGGGATCGAGCGGGACGTCGTATTCCTTGAACATCACCCGGGCAGATTCTCCGGATGGACGCGGATCAGGCTTGAACTTCATCGCGCCTTCGCCGGGGCCGCGGGCGCGGGCGAGATAGGCGGCCAATTCCTTCTGGTGATAGTCGAGAATGCCCGCCGGCTTGCGGTCGTTACCGACGAACGTGCCATAGACGTTGGCATTCTTCATGAGCTCGATGATGGCGTGCCAACCGGCCTCGTCGAACCTGTGCTGGAGAANGTAGCTCGGCGTGTGACAGCCGGTGCAATTGTTGCGCACCATCCGCTTCATGCGCTTGTCTTGTTCGCTCTCCTCCGGCAACGCCGACAGCATGACGTTGCCCGGCAGTTGGCGAACGAAATCCTTCATCGGGTTGAGGACGAAGCCTTGCTTGCGCGCTGCCGGCAAATCGACCTCGGCTTTGGCGGTCTCGAAACTCACCGCCTGCGCCCATACCCGATATTTTCCGGCGGGAAGCGGCGGGAAATAATAATCGCCGCTTTCATCCGTGAAGACCGTGGTCGTCACGGTCCCGCCCGCGGGCTTGGCGGAGACTGTGACCCCGCCCAGCTTTTCGCCCGCCGCCGAAGTGATCGCTCCGCTGAGGATGGAATCGGCAGCATCGGCGGTCGCGACCAAAGTCACCGCTGCGCCCATGATGATCAGGGCGGCGCGCAAGGCACCTCGTGCGTTCTTCATGACGTTGTCTCCCGTTGTCCTCAGCGCACCGGGGCCGCGGGCGCGGGCGCCGGAGGGGTGGGTATGGTTTTCAGATACGCGACGATCGCGTCGATCTGTGCGGGCTCGAAATGGTACTTGAAGCCGGGCATGCGGGGAGTGCCGTTGCTGATGACGTCACGCATCACCGTGTCCTGGCCGCCGAGGGAGCTCCGCGACAGTTCGGGACCGTAGAGCGGGCTCACCATTTGCGGCTTGGTGTGGCAAACGCGACATGACTGATTGAACAGCCGCATGCCCAGGAGTTGCCTGTCATCGAGCGCTTGATCGCCGCTTGTGGGCTGTGCCGGTGCGCCCGTTGGCGACATCGCAAGCACGAGCAAAACAGTGGAGACCCCGAGTCCAGTTGCGACCACCCTCATCGCCTTCCTCCCCGACTTTGGCACCATTTTTTAGTTAGCGTACGACCGTGCGGGCTCGAAGGAAAGCGGCCTGCCGGACCCAAAACCGCATGGCTGACCCGTCTCAACGACGCGGCAGCGGTCCGGTGCAGGGCCATGACAAGGCATCAGATATCTCCAATGCGGGCTCTCTTGTGAGAAAGCTCTTGCACCAACTCCGGGGCACGAATCAATTCGTGACAGTACAGTGATATCGTCGTATCGCGAACGCGGTGATGATCGCAGTTTCAGCGCGGCGCGCCGCTCGAGGCGTTGCGCCGCATCGTGCGCGAAGAACGATCGGCGACGCGATCACCTCTTCGGCAAGCTACACATGTCGACAGCCATGACAATCCGGATCGGCACCTCGGAATACGACGGCACCTTCTACAGCCAGGGCGGCGCCCTCAAGATCATTCTCGAGCGGCAATCGGAACTCGCTCCGGTCGAGCTCCTGGAGTCGAAGTCCGCCAGCACTGAAAACGCCGAGCGCCTGCAGGCGGACCAGATCGAGTTCGGCTTCATGGCCTCGAACTGGATCGGGCGCGCAAAGAACGGCGAGGCGCCGTTCGCCCGGCCGATTGATCTCGCCATGGCGGCACCGATGAATGCAGGCCCGTTGTTCTTTGTTGTGCGGGCGGAATCGCCGATCCGATCGTTTTCCGACCTGCGGGCGCGTCGCGTCGCAGTCGGCCCGCGCACGAGCGGCATGGTGCAGCATGCCCACGGGATTTTCGGCGCGCTCGGCATGAGCTTTTCCGATTTTACGCCGGTCTATCTCGATTTTGCCGCCGGCGCCGACGCCTTGGCCGCGGGTGACATCGACGCCCAGTTCCAATGTCCCATCCCCAACGCAGTTATGACCGACCTTGCCCAGCGCGTCGGGCTGCGCGTCCTGTCATATGAACGCGACGAGCTCGAAAGGGTCATGCAGGCGGTGCCGTATTATCGTCGCACGGTGATGCGCAAGGGCGCCATCCACGGTATCGATGCGGACGTGCCGCAGGTCGCGGTGGTCAACGTGCTCGTCAGCCATCAGCGTGTGCCGGAGGCAACCGTTTGCGCGGCGGTCGAGGCGATCGTCGCGAGCTGGGACGAGCTCGGCCGGATCAATCCGTTGTTCCGGGACATGGGTGAGCTGTTCCAGCCGCTCCGGTCGCAGGGCCGTGCGGCGCTCGAATTTGGCGGCGTGCCGCTTCATCCCGGCGCGCTGCGTGCCTATCGCAACGCGGGTCTGTTGAGCTGAGCGGCGTTCGGATCGGGATCTTCCGTCGCTGCGTTCGGGACCTCGGCCGCTACTGCGGCTCGATGCCCGCTTCCTTGATCACCTTGGTCCACAATGCCGTCTCTTCGGCAAAGAAGCGGGCGGTGTCGGCCGGCGTCGTTGCTCCGGCTTCGAGCGAGATCCGCCGCAGCATGTCGCCGACCTCCTTGCTCTTGAGGATCTCGACGACGTCGCGATTGATCTTTTCCGCCAGGGCGGCGGACGTGCCCGGGGGCGCGACCAGTCCGAACCAGGTGATCGACTTGAAGCCGGGCAGGCCCGCCTCGGAGAAGGTCGGCACCTCCGGTATGACGCCGGCACGCTGAAGATCGGCGACCCCCAAGAGCTTGACCTTGTTCTCGCGGTAGAGCGGGACCGAGGTCGCGAGCGTGTCGAAGAACATGTCGACATGGCCGGCGACGACGTCGGTGAGCGCGGGCTGCGCGCCGCGATAGGGCACATGCACCATGTTGATGCCGGCCTGCACCTCGAGTTGGGCTGCCGACAGGTGCGCCGTGGAGCCCACGCCTTGCGAGGCGTAGGAGAGCTTGCCGGGATTGGCCTTGCCGTAATCGATAAGCTCCTTCAACGTCGTTGCCGGAAGGTCCTTGCGGACCACCAGGACGTTGGGAATTTTCGCCAGCATTGTGATCGCAACGAACTTGGTCGGCTCGTAGCCGAGGTCGCGAAACAGCATATGATTGAACGAAAGCGGGGAGGGCGGTGCGACCAGCAAGGTGTAGCCGTCCGGCGTCGCGCGTGCGACGTTGCCGGCACCGATATTCATCGCTCCGCCGGGAACGTTCTCGACGATCGCCGCCTTGCCCCACTTCTGGCTGAGCTGGTCCGCCACGATGCGCGCCAAGGTGTCGGTGGTCGAGCCGGGCGCGGCCGGAACCACGATCTTCACCGTTCGCGATGGAAAGGGTTCTTGCGCCGGGCTTGGTCCCGGCCAAAGCCCCGCACTCACGGCGGTCACGAGCGCGATCACAGCACCGAAGCGGGACATTCGTTCCTCCACATCATTCGCGGGTCTTTTGACCCATCGTAGCCATCGCGTTTCCCGGCGAAAGCCTGCGGGATTTGGCCCGGTTGAAATCGGCGCCGCCGGAGCACAGGGTCAACACGACAGGCGCGCGGATGCGCATGTTCGCGATCTCGTGTATGAGAGCAGATCGGGACGGAGACCACCATGGCTTACACGCTCGATGAATTCTGCGCGGAAAGTCGCGCGCTGCTCAAGGCCGAGCCGCAGGCGAATGCGCTCGAGCAAATCTCACAACGGCTGGGGCGGCTCCTGTCCAATCCGGCCTTCGTCGCCGAAACTTTCAGCGAAGCCATGCCGGCGGGCCGGCGCGTGCTCTATCACGATCCTGAAACCGACTTCTATGTGCTCGCGCACGTGCAGGAGGGAAAAAAGATCGGGAAGCCGCACAGCCATGGGGCGTCATGGGCGATCTACGGCAACGCACGAGAGCATACCGAGATGACCGAGTGGCGCCGCGCCAACCCGGAGAGCGAGGACCACGCCGTGCTGGAGGCGGTGAGCAGATATCGCCTGGGCCCCGGCCAGACCAAGGCCTATGGCCCGGGCGTGATCCATTCGACTGCGCATCCGGAGAAGACCTGGGTGATCCGCGTCACCGGCACCGACCTCGACGTGCTGCCGCGCTATCATTTCAGGAAGCAGGATCGGATTCTGGAGCAGACGTGAGCACTAGTCGCGTGGGATGGCCACGGCGCTGCCGGCTGCGGCCTCATCATCCGCGAAAGCGTATGATCCAGTCGTCGCCGAATGATCGATGGCACTCACGCCGCTCGTTGCATGGCCCGGGGTTACCGGATGCCCGCCTTAGCGGCCATAACCACTGAATGCGCGGACCCGGCAGCGTCGTGACTCCCCGCCTATTTCTTTTCGCCGCCGATCGCGTTGTAACGGGCAACCACGTCCCTCGACGTGGCGGCGGTCCGCGCCAGCAACTTTAAAATCGAATCGCCGTCGATCGCGCTTATGTCGATTCCGAGTTTCTCGGCCTCGTCGACGAACGCTTTGTCGCGGCACATCGCCATGAACGCCGTCTGCAGCGCCTTGGCGCGATCCGCCGGGACATCGGGCGGGGCGGCGAATGGCAGCGCCATGAAGAACGGAAGCTCCGCGAACTCCAGGAGCGAAATTGCACCGGCATCATGGGCGAGCTCGCGTCCGGTCGGCATGTCCGGAAACTCCGCGTGCCGCGTCGTGCGGCCAAAAGCCATGAGTGGCCGAAAGGCTTTTTTGTTCCAGAGATCGCGCTGGCCGGTCCGCACCGAGCTCAGGCCCACCATCTGGCCATCGAGTTCGCCGCGCTGCATGGCGAGAAACAGCGGCGCCGCGCCGGTATAGCCTCGCACCACGTTCACGTTGAGGCCGAGCACCTCCTTGGCGATCACGGCGAAGATCAGGTTGCTCGACGCTGCATTGTCGGCGCCCAGCGCCACCGACAGGTCGGGAGTCTTGAGGTCGACGATGGTCTTGGCCGCATGATTGGCATTGACGAGCATCAGGTAGGCGTCGTTGTCGTAGGACGACAGGCTGCCAAGCCAGGTGAATTTTGCCGGATCGAACTGGGCGTTGGGATGGCCCTGGATGGCGAGCTGCGGCACGGCGCGCTCGAGCTTGGCGAGAACCGAGCCCTCTTTGTCGGAATTGAAATAGAGGCGGTTGGCGGTGACAAGGCCGCCGCCGCCGGGATTGTTCTGGACGATGATGTTCGGATTGCCCGGAATGAAACGCGACAGATGTCGTGCCGCCAGCCGCGCAGAGATATCGTTGATACCCCCAGGCGATGTGCCCACCAGCATCGTGACGGTGCGGCCCTTGTAGAATGGCTCGACGGACTGGGCTGCCGCATGCCGCGGGGCCGCCAGCAGTTCACAGCACGAGGCGAAAAGCAGGACGACCAGCGCCGTGCGTAGCTTATCGGACATGGCTCATCCCGCTCACGGTAACGCCGCGAGCAGATGGCCGAAGCCTTGCCGCGGCTCGCGCACGTGCAGGCGCTTCTGAATTTCCCAGACGCGTGCCGTCACCGGATGCACCACGGGCACCTGCAGGTCCTGCTCCAGCGTCTCGATGATGTCGAGCGTGCGCCAACCGGAGCCGAGCATGTAGATCGCGTCGGCGCCTTTGGCCCTGAGAAAATGGCGCTTGATGTGGGCGTAGACCTGGTGGCTAGACAGTTCCTGCACCTTGCTGAAGGGCACGTCGATGCCTTCCATGCCGCGCACGGTGAAGCCGGCGTCGCGGAAATACTTGGCGAAGATGGCATTGAGCTTGGGCGGAAAGTAAGTGGCACCGATGATGGTCTTGGCTTTCAGTGTCTTGAGCGCGTTCACGTGGTTCTGCGCCACGCTCATGATCGGCGTCTGGTATTTCTTCTCCCAGGTCTTGATGATCTCGGCCTCGCGCCTGCGGCCCTGTACCATGAACGGCGGCGCGCCGTGGGGATGAATCAGGTCGCAGCCGCATCCGGCCAGCACCGCAACGAGCTCCTCGTAGGCCGGCATCAGGGTCTCGAACTCGTCCGCGGTGCCGCGACGGATATTGAGGAAGAGCGGAATGAGTCCGATGCCCTCGGGCAGCAGGCGGATGACCTCCTCGGTCACGCCCGGCCGCAAGGTCGGGTTGATCATGCCCACGACGCCGCGCCAACTCGAAAAGGCCATGACTCTCTCGCGTCACGCGCGGGCTTGACCCGCGCGTCCATCAGTCAAAGCAAGGCTTAACGCTTAGCTCGATGGATTGCCGGGTCAAGCCCGCAATGAGGGCTAATCATGCCACGCTACCGCCCGTACTCCTTCTTCGCCGCGTCGACCGAGACGTATCCCTCCGCGATATCGCGGTCGAGTGCGGCGCCGTCGCGCGTCGGCGGCTCGCCACAGCCGCCACCCCCCGCGCTTTGCAGCAGGAAGCGCTCGCCCGCCTCCAACTCGTAACGGCCCGATGACGGCGTTACATATTCCTGCGGGGTGCCGAGCCTGATCACGAAGCGCGCGCCGCGTCCAGCCTTGCCCCCGGCGACGCCGTTCGGCGGAAAGCGGCTCTTGTCGTAGCGGCGAATGACGGTTGCGTCCTCGAGCAGCTCGTATTCACGCTCGAGGCTCAAGCCACCGCGCCACCGGCCGGCGCCGCCGGAATCCGGCACTAGGTCGAAGCGCGTAATGCGGCAAGGAAACTCGGATTCCAGGATTTCGATCGGCGTGATGTGCAGGTTGCTCAGGTGCGTGGCGGTGGCGGAGGCGCCGTCATGGCCCATTCCCCCGCCATAGGCCGAACCCATGATCTCGTATTGCATGTTCGACTGTCCGGGCCGGCCCTTGGCCCAGGCGATGGTCAGCGCGCTCGACGAGCCGGCATTGGCGATCGCCCGGGCAGGATGAAAATGCGCGAGCGCTTCGAGAATGACGTCGACCAGCTTGAGGTTGACCATCTGGTAATTGGAGACGGGTGCTGGCGCCTCGGCGTTGGTCACGGTGCGGGGCGCGTAGGTGAGCAGCACCACGTCGCGCATGCCGTCGTTGAAATGCAGGTTCGGGCCGAGGCAGCCGATGAGCGAGTAGAATACGCAGGCTTCCACCATGGACGGCCGCAGGTTGACGGGGCCGCGGGCCTGCGGATCGCTGTTCGAGAAATCGAAGCTCGCGAACCCACCCTTGATCGCAACGGTGACCGCCAGCTTGATCGGCTTGTCGAGCACGACCCCATCGCTGTCGAGCAGACCTTCGGCGGATGATTCGCCCTCCGGCAACTTGGCGATGGCCGCCCGCAACTCATCGGCTGCGCCCTTGAGGATGGCGGCGAAGGCATCGGTGACCGTGCCCGCGCCGAAGCGCGTGCACAGCTCCTGCACGCGCGCCGCGCCCATCTGCGTTACTGCGATCTGGGCGTGGATATCGCCGCCGACCAGCGCCGGCTGCCGGCTGTTGGCGAGAATGATGCGTTCGATATCGGTCTGCGCGATGCCGCCGTCCACCATCTTGATCGGCGGCAGCAGCAGGCCCTCCTGGAACATCTCGGTGGCGTTGGCGGAGGTCGAACCGGCGACGGCGCCGCCCACGTCCGCCTTGTGCGCTATCGAGCCCGAGAATGCGACGAGTTCGCCGGCGGCGAAGACCGGCGCGACGAACGCCATGTCGGAGACGTGCGGCAGACCGCCGGCATAGGGATGATTGGAAACGAACACGTCGCCGTCCTTGATCCCCTGGCCTTCGCCATGGCCGCCATAGAGCTCGAGAATGCGGCCGACGAGATGCCGGTAGACCGGGGCGTGGAAGAACATGGGCGGCGCCACGATCAGCCGTCCGCTGCGATCGAGGATCACGCAGCTGAAGTCACGCGACTCGCGGATGATGGTCGAGTAGCCGGAGCGATAGAAATGGTAGTGCATTTCATCGACTAGGCTCGCGATCTTGTTGCGCAGGATCTGGATGGTGATGGCATCCATGCTCACGCTCTCACCAGGATCAGGTTGCCGTAGCCATCGACATGCCCATTCCAGCCCGGCGGAATGACGGTCGTGGCATCGAGCTGCTCGACCAGCGCCGGCCCCGCGATCGTCGCGCCGATATCGAGCCCGTCGCGCTCGTAGAGCACCGCATCCATCACAGGCCCATTGAACGACACGCTTCGTTTGCCCTTGACCGCGTCGGCGACGGAGCGGGGCGATGGCGCCGCGGCGGCCCCGCGCGGCTCGTATTTGGGCACAGCCACGCGTACGCGCAGGCGATAGCTCACCACTTCCACCGGCCGCTCCTTGGCCGCGTGGCCGTGACTGCGGGCGTGGCGCTCGTCGAACCTGTCCCGCGCCGCAGCGAGCGCAACGGCGGTCAGCCGGTCAGCGAACAGTCCTTCGAGCGGCGTGCGCAGTTCGTAGCCCTGGCCGGTGTAGCGCAGGTCGAGCTCGCGCGCGAAGCGGGCATCGGCGGGGGACATTCCTTCGGCGGCGAGTTCGTCACCTGCCTTGCGTTCCAATTGTCGGAAGATGTCCTCGGCATGATCGGCGGTGATCTCCGCGAGCGGTTGAAGCTCCGAGCGGATGTAGTCGTGCACCACGTCGGTGCAGAGGAGACCGAGCGCGGAGAACGCGCCGGGACGCGGGGGCACCAGAAGGCGCCGCATGCCGAGTTCCTCGGCGACGGCGGCGGCATGCACCGCACCAGCGCCGCCGAACGGCAGCAGCGTAAAGGCGGAGAGGTCGACACCGCGCTTGGCCGCAAACACGCGCACCTCATCTGCCATGCGTATGTCGACGATGCGCTGGATGCCGGCGGCGGCCGCCATGACATCCATCCGCAACGGCTCCGCGATATGCGCTTCGAGCGCTGCGCGCGATGCCGCGACATCTAGCGTCTGCGCCCCGCCGAGGAAATAGTCGGGATTGAGATAGCCGCACAGGAGGTCGGCATCGGTGACCGTGGGCCGCACGCCGCCGCGTCCATAGCAGGCTGGGCCGGGATCGGCGCCGGCGCTCTGCGGGCCGACATTGAGAAAGCCGCCACCGTCGATCCAGGCGATCGAGCCGCCGCCGGCGGAGATCGTGGCCATGTCGAGCGCGGGCACGTCGATCTGGCGGCGCGCGATCACCCCCTCGGTGACCTCGAGCGGCGCGCCCCCTTCGATGAAGGCGATGTCGGCGCTGGTTCCGCCCATGTCGAGGGTGACGAGGCCGCGCCGAGCGTCCTCGCGCGCGAGATGGGCGCTCGCCTGCGCGCCCGCTGCGGGACCGGAGAACAACGTATGCACGGTGCGGCCGCCCGCGATCGCTGCCGAAAACGGCATCACGCCGCCGTTCGATTGCATCAGGAAGCGCTGTCTTGTGCGCACCCCGGCGGAGTCCAATCCGCCATTGAGATGGGCGATATAGCGCACCATGACGGGTTCGAGATAAGCGTTGAGCAGGGTCGTCGAGAGCCGCGCCCATTCCCGGATGCGAGGCAAGACCTCGCTTGAAAGCGAGACCTGGACGGCGGGAAACTGCTCGTGGATCAGCGCGCGCGTTTGGTCTTCATGCGCGGGATTCATGAACGAGAACAAGTAGCACACTGCGATCGATTCGACCCCGGCGTCCTTGAGCTCGCGGGTGGCCTCGCGAACGGCGGTCTCATCGAGTGGCAGGAGAACGCGACCGGCGTAGTCGCAGCGCTCGGGAATTTCTTTGGTGAGGCTTTGCGGAGCGATCGCCGCCGGCTTCGAATAGAAGTAGTCGAACAGGTTGCCGTCGCGCGCCTGGTTCTGGATTTCCTGCACCGCGCGATAGCCCTTGGTAATAAGCAGCCCGACCTTGGCGCCGCGCATTTCAAGCAGCGCATTGGTGGTGATCGTGGTGCCGTGGGCGAAAAAGCTGATCTCGTCCGGCGCGATACCCCTGGCAATGAAATTGGCGACCCCATTCAGCACGCCGAGCGCGGGGTTTTTCGGTGTGCTCGCGACCTTCTCGATCAAAAGGTCGCCCGTCGTCGCGTCGAGCAGCACGAGATCGGTATGGGTGCCGCCCACATCGACGCCAAGGCGATAGCGGGCGTTGCTCATTGGATGCTGCTAGTTGCCATTGGCATTGTCATGCCTGCGAAAGCGGGCATCCAGTAAGCACCGGCAGGGCGAACGATCATTGAGCTGTCGGAGAATACTGGATCATCCGTTTGCGCGGATGATGACAGCGCGGGGACTTGGTGCCGCCCGCAATGATGAGTGCAACTACTCATCCCGATTGAGATGATAATCCGGAGTGGGTGGCGGCCCCCAGCCCGCGACCGAGCGATTTTCGCGGCTCCACACTTTTGGCCGCTGCGGACGATCCGCATGCCAGGGCCGCGGATCGAAATAGCCGAGTTCCTCGTCCAACACCTGGTCGAGCTCGGCGAAGAACTCGATCACGTGCTCGTCCGGATTGCGGTGGTAGATCGAGACATTGTGTCCGGGACCATGACGCAGCGGCCCCCAGATGATCGGGATGCGGTGATGCGACAGCACATCGCAACCCTGCTCGACCGCCGAGAAGTCCCGCACCTCGAAGGCGATGTGGTGCATCTTGGCGCGTTTGCCGCGGATGAAGTTCACCGTGTGGTGGTCGGGATTGCAGCGCATGAACACGAAGAAGTCGCCGTTCCAGTCCGACACCCTGAAGCCCAGCACGCGCTCGTAGAACTCGCAGGTCTGCTGCACATCCGGGACAACGAAGGCACAGTGGCCGAGCTTGATCGGGCCGATGCCCACCACTTGCTGGTTGGGGGTGAGATAGTCCCACTCCGTGAAGACCTCGATGGTGGTCCCTTTGTTGTCCTCGAAGAGGAGCAGCTTCGGCGTGCCGGGAAGGTCGTCGCTGCGAAGGTCGCTTTTGATTCCGTCCTCCGAGAGCGCGCGGGCAAGCTGCTTGAAATCCGAATCGGGAGCCACCTGAAACGCGAGTTTCGCGCAACGCGGCTCGTCGCCCTTCTTGAGCTGCACCACCAGCTGGCCGAGCTTGGTCGCAAGCAGGGCGCGATCCTTCTCGCGCGCGGCGACCACGAGGCCGGTCACCTGCGTGAAATGTTCGATCTGCTTCTCCAGATCAGGCGTCTCGAAGGTGGCGTGTCCGATGCGTCGCACTTTGATCATGGCGTTTCCTCAGCCGTAGGTCTTGAGCACGTGGCGGGCGATGACCATCTTCATCACCTCGCTCGCGCCTTCGGTGATCCGATAGCTGCGCTGCTGCCGCCACATTTTTTCGATCGGAAGATCGGTGGTGAGCGCAATCCCGCCGTGGATCTGCATGCATTGATCGGCGGACTTGAATGCCATTTCGTCGGCGAAATACTTGGCGACGTAGGCGTCTTCGCGCGCCTCTTCGCCTTGGTCGAGACGCGCGGCGGTTTTGTATACGAGCAGGCGGGCGGCCTGCAACTCGATGAACATGTCGGCCAGCATCCATTGCACCGCCTGGCGGTCGGCGAGCGGCCGGCCGAAGGTCGAGCGCTGCTTGGCGTAGGAGGTTGCCATTTCCAGGCATCGCTCGGCGACGCCGAGCGCACGCGCGCCGTGCTTGACGCGACCGATATTGAGCCATTGCTGGCCGAAGCGCATCCCGTCACCTTCCTCGCCGACGCGATGGCTGGCCGGGACGCGCACATTCTCGAGCACGATCTCCCACGGCTTGTCGCCCATCATGGTCTCGTAGCAAGCGCCGAGCTTCACGCCCGGCGTATCCATGTCGACGATGAAACAGGAAATGCCGCCGCGCGAGCCTTTGCTCCGGTCGGTAGCGACCATCAACTGCATGAAGTCGGCGTGACCGGCACCGGTGATGAAGCGTTTGACGCCGTTGATCACGTAATGGTCGGCGTCACGCACGGCGGCGGTGCGCATGCCGCCCGGGTCGGACCCGGCGTCAGGCTCGGTCTGCGCGAAGCAGGCCTTCTTCTCCCCGCGCAGCAGCGGCAGCAGGTACCTCTCCTTCATCTCGCCCGTGAGCGAATAGAGAATGCCGCGGGCGGATGGACCAGTAATGCCTTCACCGCGGGCCGGTATGGCGATGGTGCGCGAGAGCTCTTCCCAGACGATCGCGCGCGCGAGGATGGGCATGCCGCCGCCGCCATATTCCTCCGGGACGTCGAGCTGCCAGATGCCGAGGTCCTTGGCGCGCTGTTCGAAACGCTTGAGATATTCCGGCTTGACGGCCTCGCCGTCGGTGGTCCTGCGCTCGATCGGAATCAGCTCATTGTCGACGAAGCGCCGCAGCCCGGCCTTGAGGATTCGCAGCTCTTCGGGCAATTCAAAATCCATTCCTTTAGGCTCCTTGCGTGTCCTCCCGCCACAACACGCGCACATCGACCGCGACCGCGCCCTCACCGGCCGGGCGCACCATGAGCGGGTTGATCTCGATATCCTTTATTCTTGCGCGGTGATCGAGAAAGAATCGGCCGAGCGCGAGCACAGTTGCCTCGAGCGCCGCGCGATCGGCCGCCGGCCGCCCGCGAAAGCCGGAAAGAAGCTTGGCCAGCTTGAGCCCGTCGAGCATCGCGCCGACCTCATCCGCGTTCACCGGCAGCAGGCGCAGCGCAGCATCCTTAGTGAGCTCGACCAGCACGCCGCCCGAGCCCACCAGCAGCATCGGTCCGTAGAGCGGATCGCTGCGCGCGCCGACAATGGCCTCGACCCCCGACACCATCTCCTGCACGAGGAAGCCGTCGATGCGTGCGCCCGGCTGCGCGGCGTGCGCCGCGGCGGCCAGGGCATCAGCGGCAGCTTGCACCGCCGCGCGATCCCGCAATCCAAGCGCAACGCCGCCGGCCTCGGTCTTGTGCAAGATGTCGTGCGAGTGAATTTTCAGTGCGACCGGAAAGCCGATGTGCTCGGCGGCGGTCGCGGCTTCGGCGGCATTGCCGGCCAGGCGGCTCCTGGGCAGTGCGATGCCGTAGCGTGCGAGCGTCGCGTCCAGCGTGTCCGGCGACAGGTCGCTGGGCGGTGCAGGTGCTGGCGTTGGCGGCACACGGCCTCGGCGCGCGGCGTGAAACCACAAGCCGTTGAGGGCGCGGATGGTCGGTTCGATCCCTTGCAGGAATGGAAACCCGGCGGCCTCCTGCGCGGCGAGATGGTTGTCGCTGATCTGATAGATCATGCGCCCAAATCCGACGATCGGCTTGTCGGTCTGGGTCAGCAGTTGTCGCAGCGGAGTCACGTCGCCCCAGGCATCCGCCTTGCGCGGCATGGGCGAGGCCCAGGCCACCATGTCGACATTTGAATCGTGCGCCGCGGTCGCGCAGATCTTGGCGGCCACTTCGAGCGTAGAGGGAATGCCGACGTCGAGTGGATTTTTCGGCGCGATGCCTTCCTGCATCATCGGCAGCAGCGCCGCCTTGGTCGCGTCCGTGAAGTCGGGCATCGCCGCGCCTTCGGCCTCGGCATAGTCGTACAGCAGATCGACGGTTCCGCCCGAGGTGGTGACAAAGCCGATGCGCGGTCCTTTCGGCAGCCGTCCGCCCTCGAACGCGAGCGCGGCTTCGACGAGATCGTCGAGCGAGCGATAGTTGACGATGCCGTAGCGCTCGCACATCGCGAGATAGGCGGCGTAGTCGCCCGCGATCGCGCCGGTGTGGGACTGCGAGGCGGCCTGCGACTGCGCGGTCGCCCCGGTCTTGATGGCAAGGATGGGCTTGCCCATGGCCAGCGCGCGGCCGGCCGCGTGCATGAACGCCTCCGGCCGGCGGATGCCTTCGATGAACAGCACGACCTGCCGCGTTTCGGGATCATCGATGACGAAGTTGAGGTAGTCGGCCAGGCCGAGATCGGGCTCGTTGCCCGACGTGACGCAGTAGGAGTAGCGCAATCCGCGCTCGGCCGCGGCCTTCATCCAGAACTGGATGGTGCCGCCGGATTGGAAGAGGCATGCGACCGAGCCGGACGTCAGCCGGCAGAGTTCGGTGTTGGGATAGCCGAACAGGCGCTCGCGATAGGAATAGGCCCCCATGCAGTTCGGCCCTGCCACGCGCAGGCGGCTTTTCGCCACGAAGGCCGCGAGCCATGCGCCCCGTGCCTTCGATTCCGGCTCATCGCCGTCGCCGATCATCGAGGCATAAACGGTGGCGGATTCGACGCCGGCTTCCTCGGCATCGGTGAGAACATCGGGAACGGCGGCCGCGGGCACGATCACCAGCGCGTGGTCGACCGGCTCGGCCAGGGCGCGCAGCGACGGAAAGCACTGTTGCCCGAACACTTCCGTCTGCCGCGGATTGACGAGGGAGATCCGTCCGCAATAGCCGAACTCGCGCAGGTTCTTGAAAATCTCGCTCGGCCAGCGCGCACGCTCGGATGCGCCCACGATGGCGAGCGACTTGGCCTGCAACGTACTGACCGCCGAGCGGAACAAGCTCTGCTCGGCCTTCGCTGCGCCTATCCCCGGCACGTCCCGCTCCCACGCATGCATGCGTCTTTCTTAGGACCTCGCCGCTTTCGGGTCAAAGGTCGGCCGAGCCTTGTTCAGCGCGCCTGCGTTGCAAAACGAGCGGCTCTAACCCGTCGCACGTGCGTCGAGGGGAAGTCAGCGATTGGCCATCAGATCAGCGGCGGGGACAGCACCGTCGTGCGATCGCAACGTCTGATGACCGTCGACGGCGCTACACCGAGGGAATCGCTTTCAGTGCCGGGAACCACTGGCCCATTAGCGTCGGGGGCCAAGGAACGGCCATGAAGTAATCGAAGGCGAACCAGATGAAGAAGACCAAAGCGGCGGCATAGGGGACGACCAGCGACCAGCGCTCTCTCGCCTCGTATCGCATGAAGAAGATGACGAATAGCGCCACCGTGGGAATGAGACCGATGACGGCCATCACCCCCATGAACCCGATGAGATAGCCGAAGAACAACGCGCCGCGCAGGATGATTTCCCGCACCGGCAGATGACCGGTGTCGGAGGTCAGATCCATGTGGATCTTTTCCCCGACCTCATGCTCGGCGCGCTCGGCCAGGCCTGCCGCGTGGACCGCTGCGGGCTTGCGGCACATTTCGTTGAAAAGGCTGAGCGCCGCCGCGCACAAGGCCACGGTGCCCACGACCAGCGGCACGATCTTGGCGCTGAAATCCCATCGCAACGCCATGGACGTCGCCGAACCGACGAGCGCGATCATGAACATCGTGAACAGTTGCGAGGGATGAAATTTCGGTCGCTGGAAGCTCGTCAGCATCTGCTTCAAGCCGCCTTGGCTGCGTACGTCCTGCAGCAGCGGCCGCACGAGGCCGACGATGGCGAGAGCGAACAGCAGGACGACCACCGGCCGTAGCATCCAGCTCAAACCGTAGCGCTCGATCGAGATGAACATGTAGCGCTCGATGGTGTCGCCCAGCACCACACCGAGAATGAGCGGCGGTCGCGGCCACTTGAACTGTTTCATGGTCCAGCCGACCAGACCGAAGAACAGCAAGGTGAAGAGATCACCCCATTGCCGCGACGCCTCGAACGCGCCGATGTAGATGATGCCGAGCACGGCTGGGAGAATGAGCGTGTAGCGCAGGGTCGCGAGCCTGGCGAACTGCGGACTGAACGCGTAGCAGAGGCCTGCGCCTAGAATATTGGCCAACGCCACCGACCACACCATCGCGTAGGTGATGCTGAGGTTCTTGGTCAGCATGTCAGGGCCCGGCACCAATCCGTGGATCAGGAACGCCCCGAGCAGGATGGCCATGGTAGCGCTGCCGGGAACGCCGAACGCGACGGTGGGAACCAGCGCGCCGCCTTCCTTGGCATTGTTCGAGCTTTCGGACGCGATCACGCCGCGCACGTCGCCCT
>JGI12053J15887_10000012_pt1 | contig 45866 bp, 46 predicted proteins | sample MedBloCAOM1_O3_FD_15887 | JGI IMG/M metagenome (IMG submission 15887)
GTCTCTCTGATTGAGAGCTCGCAAAAAATCGGGCGATCTCACCACCGCCACCGTCCCGGCAGGGACGTCTTTTTCCCGCCGTGCTGCGGGAACCCTGTGTTCGCGTTATGCTCGTTAAGCGGCAACCTCCTTCTTCGACCAATTGAACTCGGTTCCGTCGATCCACATGCGGTGCAGAATGACCGCGAGCTTGCGCGCGACGGCGACTTTGGCCTTTCGGAGCCCATTTCGCTTGACGAGCCTCATCCCCCAAGCCTTCAGCGCCGACCATTTCGGCACGCGGGTNAGCAGCACGCCGGCCGCTTCGAAAAGATAACTGCGTAGCATGGCGTCACCNCACTTCGAGATGCGTCCCGTCCAGTCGATCTCGCCGGAAGCGTGGCGTCGGGTNGTCAANCCGACATAAGCGCCAACACTTCTCGATCGCNTGAAGCGTGTCGGATCGTCGATCGTCGCCTTGAAGCAGAGGGCGGTGATCGGACCGACGCCAGGCACGGTCATGAACCTGCGAACTTGCGCATCATAACGTGCCAGCGTCAGAACCTTACGATCGAGATCGCCGGTCTGCTGCTCGATGGCCTTACGTGCCTTGAGCAGCGGTCCCACCACAGCGATCAACTCGGGACGATCCTCGATCAGTTCCTCGGCCCGCACGGCAAAGACATTGAACTTGGCACGGCCGATCACGAGACCGAAGTTCTTGAGCAGACCGCGGATCTGGTTCTCGAGATCCCGCTTGATCTTGACCAGCAACGCCCGGCTCGCCAGCAACGCCTTGACCGTGTGACTATCGAGATCCTTGACGCGAACCTCCTTGAACCAGCCGGTCTGCATGATGCGGGCGATGCCGGCCGCATCATTGCGGTCACTCTTATTGATCTGCATCTTAAGCACCGCCTTGGCATGGCGCGCATCGATACAGATCACCGGCAGGCCAAGTCGCTTGAGCTCGGTCCACAGCCACGTGGTCGTCGGCCCTGTCTCAAGACCGATCCGTATCGCGCCCGACGCTTTCGACCTCACAAACGCAGCGATCGCATCGGGGTCGGAATCAACTACGCCCTCGCGCACGACCGATCCCGTCCCGCTCACCACACAGATCGATGTCTGCTTCAACGACACGTCCAGTCCAACATAGTGATCCATCGTCGCTCTCCCGTCGTTGCGAGGCCACATGAGGCTGGCCCCATACGTTTCTGGAGAGCTGATTCTCTTGCCTTCGTCTGGCACGATTCCCGGAATTACCCCATGTTGCAAAAGTATTTTGAGCATTTTGTCGCGCAACATTGATTCAAGATCAGGCGCGAACGCGCAACAACGATTCAAAGGAGCCCGCGCCCCGATTCGATCGTTACAAATTTCTATTTCACAGAGGCTGCTTGGCGACTTTTGCAACACAATCCGACATATAGCGGACATCCTGGATCGGCAGCTCGATGCCAATTGCTGACTCATGCACTGCAGCAAACGACGGTCGAACGCAGTTGCGATGTCGCAAGATGATTGGAAGCGCCACTACGGACCTGCCTGGCAGACCGTCCACGCAGCGAAGACGAAGTTCGACCCGAAGAACGTGCTGACACCGGGTCATGGGATGTTTCCCAGCTAAAGATTGAAAATTATGGGCCTCGCCCAGAAGGAGTTGGTATTGCGCGATTTCATCGCGCTTGTAGCGCGCGCAGCAGGCCAACCCGCGTGCGACGGGTCAGTCGAATGAAAGAAAAGGACGCGTATAACTGCTAATGGAATGGTCCGGCCGTGCTCCTGCCCCGCCAGCAAGCGAAGCTGGCAAGGGGCACCAAAGACAAGGAGCACGCCATGCGCGAGACATCTCATACCGCGATCGCTGTAATCGGCATCGATATCGGCAAGAACTCGTTCCACATCGTTGGCCTCGATCAACGCGGTGCAATTGTGTTGCGTCAGAAGTGGTCGCGTAGCCAAGTGGAAACACGGTTTGCCAACATCCCGCCGTGCCTGATCGGCATGGAGGCCTGCGTCGGCGCGCATCATCTCAGCCGTAAGCTGAAGGAGCTCGGCCACGACGCCCGGCTGATGCCGGCGAAGTATGTACGCCCCTATTCGAAGGGACAGAAGAACGACTTCCGGGATGCGGAGGCGATTGCCGAAGCGGTGCAGCGGCCGACGATGAAGTTCGTGGCGACGAAGACCGCGGATCAACTCGACCTGCAGGCGCTGCACCGTGTGCGCGAGCGACTGGTCAGCCAGCGCACCGGCATCATCAATCATTGCGGTGCGGCAGGGACAACGCTTCTTGCGTGCCGAGCTGCCGCGCATCCTGGCCACGCCACCCGATGTCCTGTCGCCATGTATGGTGCGGATCATCGAGGGCCTGGCCGGCGACTGGCGCCACCTCGATGAGCGCATTGAGGGACTGTCGGCAGAGATTGAGGTTGTGGCCCGCCAGGACGCCGGTTGCGAGCGTCTGATGAGCGTCCCTGGCATCGGTCCGATTGTCTCAAGTGCGACGGTCGCTGCGATCGGCCGCGGCGAGGTGTTCTCGAAGGGGCGCGACTTCGCCGCTTGGCTCGGGCTTGTGCCACGGCAGATCTCCACGGGAGACCGCACGATCCTGGGCAAGATATCGAAGCGCGGCAATCGCTATCTGCGTGTCCTGTTCGTTCAGGCGGCGTGGGTTGTGCTGATCAAGCCGAAGAGTTGGGAACGCCACGGGCTCAAGCCCTGGATCGAAGCCGCCAAGAAGCGGCTACACCGCAACGTGCTCGCGATTGCGCTCGCCAACAAGCTTGCCCGTATCGCCTGGGCGGTGCTGGCCAAGGGGCGCGACTTCGAAATGAGAAGGACCATCGATGCGGTTGTCCGACCCGCTTGATCCTCGCGCCGTGCTCGGGGCCGTCAAGGCGCGGCCTGGCAGCCGCAGAGCGAGACGTGAGGTCAGCGCGACGGCCGGCCGGGACCGCCCCTTGCGCGCGGCGCCTCGCGACATGCGCAGGCCGGGACGAAGGAACGGCCCTCGGCACAAACAAAGGAACTGCGCAAGATGAGGAGCGCGTGATGACATAGCTTCTTCCACCTACCCGCTGAGGTCTGCGAGAGGATGAGACGAGATGGAGGATCGGTCTTCCCGGCGCATGCGAACACTGGTGACCCGAATGGCCCGGTCGAGGCCTAACCGCTAATGAGATCGCACGCGCGCTGATATCCATGATGGCCGGGAGCACAAAACGCTCCAATCAGAGGCCGGATACATTGATGCAAGACCGCACCAACAACTCGACGAAAACCTCTTGCAACGCACGGCCGGACCATACATTCGGGTCAGGACCAACAAAACTCACAGTGAGAATAACGAGTCCGCTTTCGGGCCGATAGCGACCAAAAAGCTCCTGCGCAGTCGAGTTCGGCTGAGGATAGGGACTGTTCCGACCTGCTATTCATGTTTTGGGCTTGCCTCGATTGCCGGCACGTCGCTCATTGAGAACCACAAGGTCCTGCGCTCTGATCTCGCGAACAGGTGGCAGAAACGGGACGACGTTGATATTAGCCGGTATGCGCCATAACCTTTCGGGGTCGAATTTCGGCCTTGCGAGCACGCGCCGTCCAACGGTAAGCGCAACGTCCTCGAATTTCAGAGCCACCGCGAGGACAAGATCGGGCATGAGCCTCGCCATCTGGAACGGGATGAGTTGATTCCCCGCCAATCCGGACGGTCCAAATGGCTTATGGGCGAACGCAACGCGCGATTGAGCACAAATCAGGGTCGCCGCGGTCACGAGGTGGGCGGCGTCCTTGTAGGTCGACCAACAGTCCCAGAAAGTTGAGGCACCCGTCCCCCGGCTCTTGGTGTTGGCCGCCGCCAGCGTGATCGCCTTCCCAATGCTTGGTCCGCCTCGGCGCGCTTGGCGTTGTCCAGCCATGAGGTCGGAGGCCAGATGGAGCACATCTGCGACGCGCGCCCACCTGTGCTGAATACGGGGGAGCTCGCTCCAAACGTTGGGCCGGTAGTCCGGTGAGCCCTCCTCCCACATGCGGAGCATGTGCTGCAGTCGGGCACGCATCTCCATATCGTTCGGGTAACACATGTATCCCAGCAGCGATCTCGCTTGCTCAGGCCACATGACAACGGTCTGGCTCAACCGTGTTCTGACGAAATGGTCGAGATCGCCAATTTCGATCCGGCGTGGGAAAGGGGGAATTTCCATCGCGCGCATGTCTGGAACTCGTCACACCAGCTCTCAAGACCTGATCTGATTCGAACTCAGCAATTATCGCACGAAGACTACTCCAGTTCTGGAGCTGCCTCCGCTTGGGCGCCGTCTGCCTTGCTAAGCATCACTATCGCGCGGACCCCGAGAGCGTGCGCGCACGGAAGCTCGGCGCGCCGTACAATGAGGCGGAAACCTGAATTCCACACCGGTGACTGGACCGATCCGGTTATACGGCGACGACATAAAGGCTCTGCAGTCGCAGGGCAGGCCACAATTCCAGCTCGACCCTGGCAAAACTCCACCCGTGTGAGGCCGATGCGAGCAGCCGCGCTCGCCGACCCCGGCGTCGTTGATGATTTTCCTGCAGCCATCCCCGTATCCCAGCGCGAGCTCGAGGTCATCGAGACCTACCTCGGTGACCTGCTGGACGGCTCGCTGGGACGCCCGGAATAAGGCCACGAACCAGCTCTTGGCGAGAATCCCGTGCCCTGCGAACATGTCTGCCGCCTCAGGAGGGTGCGCCACATGAAGTCACGCGATGACAGCTCAAATCCCCCCGCTGCAGCATCTGTTTCGGGGCAACGCGCCGCCCTCTACATGCGAGTCTCCACTGGACGCCAAGCCGAGCACGACCTGTCGATCCCCGACCAGCGTCGCCAACTACAAAATTGGTGCCGAGCCCAGGGCTATACCGTGGCTACGGAGTTCATCGAAGGCGGTGCTTCTGCCGGTGGCGACCGCCGTCCTGTCTTCCAACAAATGATCGAACGCGCCTGCGACGGGGAACAGGCGTTCGAGCTAATCCTGGTCCACAGTTATAGCCGGTTCTTTCGCGAGGCATTCGAACAAGAGTTTTACCTTCGCAAGCTGGCCAAGCATGGCGTCAGGGTGGTTTCGATCACTCAGCCAGTGGGCGACGAGAGCGAGCCGGGGCAAGCGATGATGCGCAAGGTCATCGCCTTGTTCGATGAGTACCAGTCCAAGGAAAACGCCAAGCACGTCATCCGGTCCATGAAAGAAAATGCCCGCCAGGGGTTCTGGAACGGAGCAACAGCTCCGCTGGGCTACAGGCTGATCGAGGCGGAGAAGCGCGGCACGAAGATCAAGAAGAAGTTAGACATCGACCCCGGTCGAAGCTGAAAATGGTCCGGCTCATCTACAATCTATACCTGCTCGGCGATGGGACCTCAGGCGCGCTCGGCGTCAAGGAGGTCGTCAAATGGCTAAACCGAAACGGCCATCGCACTCGGCGAGGCGAATGCTTCGGGGTAGCCACCGTGCACAAGATCCTCACCAACACGGTCTACATCGGACAATGGAGTTCAATAGGACGTCATCCCGCACGCGCCAGCGCAAGCCCGACGAGGAAGTCGTCACCATACCTGTACCTAGCCTGATCGAGCCGCACGTGTTCGAACAGGTTCAGCGCCAGCTACATGCCCGCAGTCCGCGAGTGGTCGCGCCGCGGGTTACGACTGGACCGATCCTCCTAACAGGCTTAGCGGTGTGCGCCACATGTGGGGGTGGGATGACGTTGCGGACCGGAACGTCCCAGAACGGAATCGTTCACCGCTATTACACGTGCTCGACATGTGCCCGCAAAGGCAAGAGCGCGTGCACGGTCGATCCGGATGGACAAGCTGGACCGGCTCGTCACTGACCACCTTATCGAGGGACTTTTCCGACCCGAGCGGCTCGCCGCAATGCTAGCCTCTCTCACAGCTCGTCATGCTGAGAAGGCAGAAAGCGTCAATCGCCGCATCATGGGCTTGCAGCGGGAGGTGACCGATGCGGAAGACAGGCTCAGGAGACTTTACCGGCTAGTCGAGGACGGCCTGTCCGACATTGATGAGGTGCTCAAGGACCGTCTCAACAGTCTCAAAGCCGATCGCGACCGCGCTAAGGCTTCGCTCGAGACTACCAAATCCCAAATTGCTCCTGCCATTCGCATCGACCCCGCCCTCATTGAGAGGTTTGGCCGCACCATGCGCGAGAAGTTCACCACCGGATCGGTGCCGTTTCGAAAGGCCTACTTGCAATCACTCATCGACGTCGTCGAGGTCGACAACCATCAAATCCGCATCAAGGGCAGCAAGGAGGTGCTTGAACGTGCCGTCGTTGCTGGACAGACTGCCGGTGAATTTGGTTCGCAGATGAGTACTAGGTGGCGCGCCCGACAAGATTCGAACTTGTAACCTCTGCCTTCGGAGGGCAGCACTCCCACCGCGTCGGAGCCCGCAGTGATCCAGATCGGTGGGATCTACTCGATCATCTCGGAAGCACGTTCTACGCGGCAACCTTTAGGCGCTTCCTGCTGAGGAGAACTCGCACGAACTTATTCCAGACATTCATTGCGGCCCGTTTCTCCGGCATATAACTCCACCGATCATAGCTCTTGGAGCTCACGTCCTGCAGGGCGTGATTTTGGATTCGATCGCGAATTTCTTTTGACACACCCGCCTTGCCCGCCAGTGTCTTCCACGTTCGACGCAGGTCGCGGTTCGTCACAACCGGTATCACTCCACGATCGCGCTGTCGCCACATAAAACTGTAGAGCGTCCCGTGGCTCACAGGTCGCGTTGGATCCGTCGCCGACGGAAAAAACCAGCCTTTCTCATTCGGCTTGATCGACTCGATCAACTCGGCGGCCAACGAGGGGATCGGGATCGCGTGGGGCTTGCCGTTCTTCGTCTTCGACCAGTCGATAATCCGCTCGGCAGCGTCCCATTGATCAACATGCAAACGAGCAATCTCTTCCACCCGCTGTCCCGTAAGCATCAGGATACGCACGGCACGCGTGTAGGGCGGATGGACGGGTGCATCTGGACACTCGAGCCACCGATACAGGCGAACGAATTCCTCCTCGTCCAGCCAGCGGGTACCGACCTTCTTGGGCTCGGTTGGGATGCCGGCCGCGGGATTGTATACGAACTTGAATCGTCGTGGAGACGACGTACGGTAGTCGTGCTCGGATTTCATTCCCCAGCTGTAGGCCGCGTGGATGTAGCCGCGCACATGGTCGGCCATTGCGCGACGCCCGCGCTCATAGATCGGGCGGATCACTTCTGTGATTTCGTCCGGTTCGATCTCGCGTGCGAGCCTGTTCCTGCCGAGCGTGTCCGCAATCTTGTTCAGGCCCTTCTCCGTTTCCTTCCAGGACATCTTCCCGGCGTCCTTGAGGTATTGCACGTACGCCTCGAAGAGGTCCGCAACAGTCCCTGGACGTGTATCACCGGCGATCTTGATGCTTCGACCCTTCTGAATCATGTCAGCGAAGTCGCGCTTGAACACCTCGCGAGCCTGGGCCAGTGACATCGAAGGGTACGCGCCAAGCTTCTTTTTCGTGCGTTTTCCGTCGCGCCATTGCTGGGCCATCCAATCGGCGGTGACCCGTGTCGGCATGGGTTTCAAAACAAGTGCGAGGCGCCCTGTACCGCGACCGTCGCCGTCGATAAGGCTCTCCTGCTTGCCACTCTGCTCCACGCGTTTGAGGGCCTGTCGGATCTCGCCGTCGGTAAGGCTTGGCACAAGGATCTCCCGTGGCGTTGCGAGTGGGGTCGGCCGAGCGGTAGGAGGTGTCTGTAACCGGGGTCGGTAACGTCGTCGATCCCCTCTAAAACCGCCCCCACTTTGCCAGAGAGAAGCTCTTGCCAGCAAGTCAAAAAATGCACGTGACTCAGTATGTTATGGCGTGACCGAACGTGATCCAAGAGCACGAGTGGGATGGTTGTGCACCAGCACGATGGCGGTGGCGGAGAGCTCGAGTGCCCGTTTGACCACCTCGCGCGGATAGACCGGCGTGTGGTCGACGGTTCCGGTCTGCTGCACCTCGTCGGCGATCAGCGCGTTACGCTTGTCGAGGAACAGCACGCGGAACTGCTCCTTGTTCTCGAACGCCATGGCGGTGCGGCAATAGTCGAGCACGTGCGACCATGACGACAGCACCGGACGCTTCTTCACCTGGCCGCGCAGGAGGCGGTTGGCGGCGGCGTGGACAATCTTGAGATCGGTGATGGCTCCTTCGCCCAGGCCCTTGATTTCGGCCAACCGTTCGCGCGGCGCTGACAGGGCCTCGGCGAAGGAGCCAAAGGTGGCTAGCAACTGCTTGGCGAGCGGCTTCAAATCCCGCCGCCGCAGGGCGCGGAACAGGACGAGCTCGAGCAGTTCGTAGTCGGTCACCGCCTCGCTGCCGGCCTCGCGGAAGCGCTGTCGCAGTCGCTCGCGGTGCCCATGATAGTGCGGCGCTCCATCCTCGGGTTCGGGAGAAGTTGAGGTCTTGCCGTCGCCAGACATGGGGCGCAATCGCTGCTTCGTGCCGCGTTCGGGATCGCGGGCGTCGCGCCAAGGATGACCGCTCCCGCCGATTTTGCAACCGGCCGACTCATACCGATCTTCGGGTCGGAGTCGTTCCGCGCTCGTTTCCGTGGCGGTTGCAAATGCCAGATGTCGAGGATTGAGCACGGCCGGCCAAATGACAGCAATTAATGCATAGTTATTTCCAGTTCGAGCACTAGGTCCCAGTCGAGATCGGGCGTGTGCGCTCGATGCGAGTTGATGGGTTCAGACGCGGAGGCTGCGCCCATCTCGATGATGGGAGCCGCTGATGCTGACAGCCCTGATCTTGGTTTGCTCGCTTGCCGCCAGTCCAGACCTCCGCGGCTGCACGCGTGACAACGCTCTGGACGTGCTCCAGGTCCCCGAAACATTCGCCAGCCCGGTCACCTGCCTGATGCACGGACAGGCCTATTTGGCCAACACCGCGGCGGGGCGCGATCCGGCCCCCCATGAAGCCGTCAAGGTGGTCTGTGTGCGCGGCACGCCCAGCGGCGTCGACCACGCCGAGTCCAGTCACTGACGTTTGCAGTGACTCGAGAATAGCCAATCATCGGCAGCGGATGTGTCCACGCAAGTCTTGTTACAGCAGTAACGCGTTCATCTGATTTGGACATGGTGCCGTAACGGACTCCACGTTTTCTTAGCCCCTGAAGCGGAGAGTCTCGCCATGTCCGATCCTGTTGGACCGATCAATCACCCGCGCACACGGCCGCTCGAGATGGGGGAAGCCAGCCGTAGCGGATCGGACCGGGATGTGAGCAGTGTCCACGCGAGGAACGAGACATACTCATCCAGGCATATTTTGCCCGAGAGTCTGGTTGTCAGCCAGCGCGGCCCGGTGACGTTGGTGCGGCTGTCGCGTCCCGCCAAGGGCAACGCCATGGACGGAGAGATGATCGCCCGCCTCAATACGTTCTTCCACTCTCCGCCGGAGGGGACGCGCGCCATCATCGTGCACGGAGAGGGGAAGCATTTTTCCACCGGCCTCGATCTTTCCACCGTCACCGAGGCGAGCGCGGCAGGTGTCGTACGTGCGTCACGGACCGCGCAGGGCGCCCTCGACGGGGTCGAATATGGCGACGTGCCGGTCATCGCGGTTCTGCACGGCGCGGTCATCGGCGGCGGGCTGGAACTGGCCGCTGCCGCTCATATCCGGGTGGCCGAACGTGGCGCGTATTACGCTCTGCCCGAGGGGATGCGCGGCATATTCGTCGGCGGTGGCGGTGCCGTGCGAATCCCGCGCCTGATCGGCACAGCCCGTATGATCGACATGATGCTGACCGGACGCACCTATGGCGCGGAGGAGGGAGCTTCACTCGGCTTCTCGCAATACGTGGTCGACGATGGTAATGGACTTGCCACCGCGATCGAACTGGCTGAGCGGATCGCCACCAATGCGGTGTTGAGCAACTTCGCGGTGGTGCAGGCGCTGCCGCGTATCGCGCGCGCCGATTCCGAAACCGGACTTCTGACCGAGAGCCTGATGGTCGCGATCGCCCTGAGCGACGAAGAGGCCAAGAGGCGGCTGCACGCCTTTCTGGAGAAGCGCGCGCCCAAGGCGTACCATCGTGCCGCGGCAGGGGCGTGAGGAACACGGGCCGTTCGAGCGCGGCAAACAAGTCTGCGCATCCTCTAGAAAGCCTGCTCATGGACCCGCCGTTTGAGCTCTTGAAGGGTTCACCGATTCCGCGCCGCGCGGCCGTGGACCAGCCGGTGCCACGTTTGGTCGTCGCGGTCCGCCCGCGCATCGTTTCGATCGACCTGCTGCGCGGCGCGATCATGATTCTGATGGCTCTCGACCACACGCGCGACTTTTTCGGCGCCGGCGGACTGAACGCCCGCGACGTCACCGATCCGGCGCTGTTCCTGACGCGCTGGGTGACGCACTATTGCGCCCCGCTGTTCATCCTGCTCGCTGGCGTCTCCGCGTATCTCTACGGGACGTCGGGGCGCACGGTCGCCGATGTGAGCCGGTTCTTGCTCACGCGTGGTCTCTGGCTCATCGTCATCGAGTTCACCGTGGTGCGTCTGGGCTGGTTCTTCAGTCTCAACCTGCACTTGTTCTTCGCTCAGGTAATCTGGGCGCTCGGCGTCTCGATGGTGGTGCTGAGCGGCCTGGTCTACCTGCCACGGTGGGCGATTGCCGCCATCGGGCTCGCCATGATCGGCGGGCACAACCTGTTCGATGGCATCCGTCCGGAAAATCTCGGCGCCGCCGGCTGGATCTGGAATTTGCTGCACCGGCCAGGACTGTTGCAGCTTGGGCCTGCCGCCAAGCTCTATCTCAGTTATCCGCTCGTTCCCTGGATCGGCGTGATGGCGGCGGGCTATGCGCTTGGACCGGTGTTCAGGCTCGACGGCGCCACGCGCCAGCGCCAACTCGTATTGCTCGGGGCGCTGACAAGCGTTGGCTTCATCGTGCTGCGCGCCGCCAACCTCTATGGCGATCCCACGCCTTGGACGGCCTACGACGGCTGGCTCGCCACGCTGCTGTCCTTCATCAACTGCGAAAAATATCCGCCGTCGCTCCTCTATCTGGCGATGACGCTCGGCCCGGGCCTGCTGCTGCTCGCGGCATTCGAGGGTGCGCGCGGGCGATTTGCGCATGTCATCATCACGTATGGCCGGGTACCGTTCTTCTATTACGTCCTGCATCTTTTCCTGATCCACGCGCTCGCGGTCGTACTGGCATGGCTGGTGTGGGGGGATGCATCATGGCTGTTCGGAGGAACGCCGGCCGACAAGCCCCCGAGTTATGGCCTGAGCCTGCCGGCGATCTACGCGGTATCGCTATTGGTCGTCGTCGCCCTTTACCTGCCCTGCCGTTGGTTTGCCGGGCTCAAGCAGCGCCGTACCGAATGGTGGTGGGGCTACCTTTGAGGAAAGGCTGCAATCTCGCATGATGCTGCCCTCATCCAGCGGTGCTGACATGATCATGGTGCCCGCCACTGATGCCGACATCGGCGATATCGTCGCCTTGGTCAATTCCGCGTACCGGGGCGAGGGTGCCGGCTGGACCAACGAGGTCGGGTTGCTTGCCGGACCTAGGACAGATCCGGCCACGCTTGCAGGGGCTCTTGCGGCGGGAAACAGCACCATGCTGTTGATGCGCGACCACGAGGGTGCGCAACTCGCGGGGTGCGTCTTGCTCGAGCCCGCCGGCGACACCGCGACATGGCATCTGGGGATGCTGACGGTCGACCCGCGTCGTCAGGCCGAAGGACTGGGCCGTACGCTGCTGTCCAAAGCGGAGGACTACGTCCGCGAGCAGGGTGCGGCGCGCGTACAAATGACCGTCATCGCGCTCCGGCACGGTCTCATCGCATGGTACGAAAGGCGCGGCTATCGCCGCACCGGCAAAAGCGAGCCTTTTCCTTATGGTGACGAGCGGGTCGGCGTGCCGCTGCGCGACGACCTGCATTTCGTGGTGCTGGAGAAGTTCCTGTAGACGCGGGCGCCGCGCCCCTTATGCGCGCGGCCCGACGGACAGCGGAGGGCGGTCGAGCCCCCTCGGCGACAGCGTGAAGATTTCGACGCCGGTATCGGTCACCGCGACGGTGTGTTCGAACTGCGCAGACAGCGAGCGGTCGCGCGTTACCGCGGTCCAGCCGTCGGAAAGCACCTTCACGTGCGGGCGGCCGAGATTGATCATCGGCTCGACCGTGAAGAACATGCCGGGACGCAGCACGATACCTTCGCCCTGCCGGCCGATATGTACGATGTTGGGCTCGTCATGGAACAACCGGCCGAGACCGTGTCCACAGAAGTCGCGCACCACGCTCATGTTCTGCGCCTCGACATAAGCCTGGATGGCGGCGCCGATGTCGCCGGTGGTGGCGCCGGGACGGATCACGGCGATGCCGCGCATCATCGCGTCGTAGGTGACCTCGATCAGTCGTTCGGCGCGCCGCGGAATGGTGCCCACCCCGAACATCCGGCTGGAGTCGCCATGCCAGCCGTCGAGGATGAGGGTGACGTCGACATTGACGATGTCGCCTTCCTTGAGCGGCTTCTCCCCCGGAATGCCGTGGCAGACCACATGATTGACCGACGTACAGGTGGCCTTGCGGTAGCCGCGATACATCATCGTCGCCGGCGTCGCGTTGTGCGCCATCGCGAAATCGAACACCAGCCGGTCGATCTTTTCGGTCGGTACCCCGGGACGGACCTCGTCGCCGAGCATGTCGAGGCATTCCGCCACCAGCCGGCCGGCCTTGTGCATGCCTTCGAAGGCGGCAGGGCCGTGGAGTTTGATCTGGCCGGTCTTGCGTTGCGGAGCCAGTGCCGCGTCGACGTAACTCATCAAGGCATCGCGGCAGGGCCGCCTCCTGGCGGCTCAGGGACGCCGCTGCTGCACCGCAATGTAAGCAAGGATGGCGGGGACGCAAGCGTCTAGCCGGCCGGGGTCATCTGCCCGAATCCGCAGCGCCCGCCGATGCCGCTCGCGCTGCATCCCGCCCAGGACACGCGGGCGAGCGTCGGCTTTTTTTACTCTCCGATCGCGACCGGCTCGATCACATCGATCCCTTCGCAGGTGATGCCGCAGCGATAGGCGATGATCTCGACCCCGGCGGCGCGCGCGGCGTCGAACGCCTTGCCATAGGCCGGATCGATGTCGCGGGCGAGCTTGAAACGTTGCGCCGACCCGATCTGGATCAGGAACAGCATCACCGCGCGCCCGCCCGCTGCGACCATCGCGCTCAGTTCGCCGAGATGCTTCGCCCCGCGCTTGGTCACCGCGTCGGGAAATTCCGCCAATCCCGGCTGTCGCATCAGGTGCACGTTCTTGATCTCGAGATAGCATGGCGGCCGCGCCGGATGCTCGAGCAGAAAATCGACCCGCGAGTTTTTCCCGTATTTCACCTCGCGGCGGATCGTGCCATAGCCGGCAAGCTCTGCGACCGCGCCGGCCGCAATCGCCTCGGCGGCGAGCGCATTGGGATGGACTGTGTTGATCCCCACGAGCTCGGCGCCGCCGCCGAAATCGACCTCGATCAGTTCCCAGCTGTGGGCAAGCTTGCGGTTTGGGTTGTCCGACTTCGACAGCCACACCCGCGCGCCCGGCACGTTGAGTCCGATCATCGATCCCGGATTGGCGCAGTGCACCGTCACAGTCTCGCCCGAGACCAGCACGACGTCGGCGAGAAAGCGCTTGTATCGCCTGACCAGCGTTGCCGGAAAGAGCGGGGCGGGAAAGCGCATGCGCGCTTACCTCGCAGGACCGTTGCCGACGTAGGCCGCGAACCACGCCAGCGTGCGTTCGCGCGCGAGGTCGGCGCTCTCTCGGTCGAAGGTTGCTGGCCGATGCCAGTTGTTGAAGCCATGCTCGGCCGGGTAAACATGGGTCGGCACATCGGGGTGCGCGGCGCGGAAGGTGTCGCGATCGGCGGCCGAGATCAGCCGGTCCCGCTCGGCGAAATGCATGATCACCGGGCAGCGCGGCGTTGCGGCATATGGCTTGCCGATATCGGAAGGGTAGTAGCAGGCCGCGGCATCGACATCGAGCCGGCACGCCGCCAGCCAGGCCGCCGAGCCGCCAACGCAAAAGCCCACGATGCCGACCCGGCCATGAATGCGCAAAGCGGCGATGGCGGACGCGACGTCGAGCATGATGTGGTCGTAGTCGACCCGGGCGCGGAATTCGCGCGCAAGCCCCCACGACGCCTCGTCGTAGTCGAAGGTGGCGCCGCGTTGCTGACGGTCGTAGATCGCCGGCGCCGCGGTGACGTAGCCGCTCGCCACATAGGCATCGCAGACGGCGCGGATATGCCCGTTCACGCCGAACGCTTCCTGCATGACGACGACGTCACCCCGCGCCTTGCCGTCAGGATCGGCGCGATAGGCGTCGAGCGCGTGCCCATCGCCAGCCTCGAGTTGAATGATCTCGCCCATTTTGTCTCTATGCGTTGCGCTCAGCCGCGCTTCACCCCGATCGCGGAGTCGGAGAGGAGCCCTCCGTCGATCGTCACCGCACTCCCGCTGATATAGGAAGCGTGATCGGAGGCGAGGAACGCGACCATGCCTGAGACCTCATCGGGCAGCGCCGCGCGTTTCATCGGCAACCCCGCCATGACATCGCGCCAGCGCGATTTGTCGCCGAACTTTTCCTGAGCGAGCCGCTCCGTATCCCGGATGTGCTTCTCGGTTTCCACCGGACCCGGATTGACCGCAACCACGCGCACGCCGTGGCGGATGCTGTCGCCGCCGAGCGAGCGCGAGAACATGATCAAGGCAGCGTTCGCCGAGCTGCCGGCGATGTAATAAGCGTCCGGGCGGTCCCCCGACAGGCCAACGATGTTGATGATCACACCGCTGCCCCGCTCACACATGGGCCGGTAGATTTCGCGCGTGAGATTGATGCAACCGAACACCTTGAGGTCCCAGGCCCGCCGCCACCGCTCCTCGTCGATATCGAGGAGCGTGCCGCGCGGGATGCCGCCCGCGCTGTTGACGAGGATGTCGACGTGCCTGCAGGCAGCCGCGACCGTCTTCACCTGTGCGCTGTCGGTCAGGTCGGCGGGGTGACACGTGCGAATGTCCTCCGCTACCCTGTCGAGCTCCGAGGCGGTGCGCGCGGCAAGGTGGAGGTTACAACCTTCGGCAGCCAGCGCATGGGCGATGGCCAGTCCGATGCCCTTCGAGCCCCCGGTGATGAGCGCCGTTCGGCCGGTGAGATTAAGGTCCAACTGTTGATCTCCCGAGATAATGGGTCGTCGTCATCCGCGCCGGCGGATGATGTGGTCTCGCTTCGGCAAGTCCGGCAATAGGCTATTGCAACCGCACGCCGGAGGCCTTGACCAGGGGCTCCCACCCGGCGCGGTCCTGCGCCATGAAGGCCTTGATGTCCGCGAGATCGATTCCCGGCGGATCAAGCCCGGGCGCAACCATGAAACGGGCGCGAAAGTCGGGATCGTTGATGATCGCGGTGAATTCCCGGTTGAGCCTGGCGATGATGCCGGGCGGCGTGCCCGCCGGCGCAAAAAGGCCGGCCCACGACGTGGCGCGCAGCGCCGGCAGGCCGGCCTCCGCAAAGGTCGGCACGTCGGGCAGCGACGGATTGCGCTTGTCGGCACCGCGCGCCGCCAGCGCCTTGAGCTCGCCGGCATCGATCTGCGGTTTGAGCGTCCCGGATGTGAGCAAGGTGATGTGCACTTCGCCCGATCGCATCGCGGTGAGAATCGGCGGCGAGCCGTTGAAGGGAATGTGGGTCAGGTCCGCTCCCGTCACGCCCTTGAGCCATTCCATGATCAGGTGCGAATCGGAACCGAGGCCGAGCGAGGCGTAGTTGAGCTTGTTCGGGTTCGTCCTGGAATATTTCACCAGGTCGGCCACGGTCGCGATTCCCAGCGATGGGATCACGGCCAGCACCTGCTGCTGCAGGGCCACCATCGCGATCGGATCGAGCTCGTTGTAAGGGTCGTAGTTCAGCTTGGCGTAGAGTAGTGGATTGAGGGTGATCGCGTTCTGCGTCAGCAGGCAGATGGTGCTGCCGTCGGGCGACACACTCTTGCAGGCATTGGCGGCGATGCCCATGTTGCCGCCGGGACGGTTTTCCACGATGACCGGCTGCTGGGTTCGCTCCTTGAAGGCGTTGCCCATGGCGCGCGCGAGGATGTCGAAGGCCGACCCGGCAGACAGCGGCACGATGATGCGAAGGGACTCCGCCGTGGCTTCTCCGGCGGCAATCGAAGCGCTGGCGGGCGCGAGAAGCGCAAGCGCCAAGCTCACGCATGCGACAACAGGTTTCATGCACGATGCTCCGGAGGTCTCGGCTGCGGACGAGAGCAAGCCCTTGCGTATCCTGCGCCGCATCTGGGACATGCGGATCAAGGTTCTATCGCGCGTGGGGGTACAGGTGGAACTGGATCTTCACGACCGGAGTAGTCTGCGCTTGCCGCCGTCAGGATGGAGCGGCATTCGGTCGATCGTCCACAAAACGGGCTTTATAGATCTCGCCCGGCGCTGCGGGGGCAGCGCCGGGCGGGTAGTTTCAAGCCTGTCGTCGTCCGCTCACTTCGCCAGCGGATCCGGGCGAAGCTGGAAGTGCACGGCCATCGGCTTCATGCCCTTGCCACCTTCGATCAGCCACGGCGTCCGATCGCCGCTGCTGGTCCACAACCCGCGACCTTTCCAGCCGGCGTTGGCATCGTCGATGCGGCCGTCAAAGCCCTTGGCGTAGAAGCCGAGCGGATACGGCACGCGCAGCGAGACCATCTTGCCGTCCTTGAGGGCGACCAGGCCATCCATCTGGTTGGCGGTGGACATCGGCACGTCCTTGCCGAGGCCGAACGTGTCGTGCTGGTCGACCCAACTGTAGTAGCTCGACTCGGCGCTGTTTTCGCCGATGCCGTCGAAGCCCGGCCCCGGATACTGGTAGAACGCCCAGCCCTCCGGGCAATGATCGCCGGTCGCCTTTGGTCCGTTGAGCGGACCCTTGCACTTGCTCCGGTCGAAGCTGCCGATGTGGCCGCTCGCGAGCGAAACCCACACCACGCCCTTGCTGTCGATATCGCCGCCGCGCGGGCCGAAGCCTGGCATCGGGACGTTGTAGATTTCCGCCAGTGCGGTCTCCGGCGGGTTGGAGCCGGGAGCGAGCCGGACGATCGAACCAGGGCTGGCGCGCAGCGTCCCCCACACCGATCCGTCGGCCGGGTTCGGCATGACCGCGTAGAACACCTGCGCAATGCGCTTGTCCTTGGCGGGATCCAGCGGCTGGTTGGGCTCGACATACTCGTCGCGCTTGCCGTTGCCGTTGGTGTCCAGGATGAGCGCCGTCCAGCCCTGCGACTTCGCCGCGTCACCGGTTTCGTCGAACATCTTGCTGTTCACCCAGCCGACCACGCCGCCGCCGCCGCCGCTCGAGGTCCACAGCGTGTCATTGGCATCGTAGGCGAACTGCAGATGGTGGGTCTGGAAGCAGGTGTCGACGAAGGTGTACTTCATTGTCTTGGGATCTAGGATCGCCAGCGCGCGGTGGGTCTGCTCCAGCGGGAACAGCTTGGCGGAGGGATGGTCGGAGCCCTTCTTGCAGAAGTCCGGGTTCTTGGGACCACGCACCGCCGCCGCCAACCATACCCGCCCCTTCTTGTCGAACATGGCGTTGTGGTTGTTGACCTTGGTGTCGTAAAGCTTCTCTTCGCCCCAGTAGGGCGAAGGCCCGAGCGGCTTGGCCATGGCGGCATGGCCGGGTCCAAGGCCTTCGGGAGTATCGGCATCGCGCACCGGCGCCTTGAAATTGGTGACGGTGTGGGTCTTGGGATCGAGAATGGGGATTACGTCGGTCGAGTATTCGGGCTGGCCGAAGAGCGGGCCGTAGGCGTTGACCGTCGGGTCGCGCCGGTCCGACGCGATCAGGTCGTGCAGGTACTTCTTCGGGTCGCCCCAGTCCCAGGTCGTGACCACGACGTTGCGCTCGACCCCTTGCGGCCGCGTCGGCTTGGTTTTCGGCAGTTCGCCCTTGGCGACGCGTTCGGTCCAATCGGCGAAATACTTGATAGGGGCGCCGGAGAGCTGGCCGGCCAGGATGTTCACCATCAACTCGCCTGACTGGCCTGCCTGGGTACGACGCACCCATGCCTCGGCGTGGCTCGAGAATTCACCCAGGCCCGGCGGGAACGTGCGCGTGGACAGCTGGCCGAGTTGATGGCAGCCGACGCAGCCGTTGTTCTTCATCAGGTTGAGCCAGTCGCTCTGCTTGACCTTGTCGGGGATGTCGCCGTCTTTCTTGCCGAACTGGCTGGCGTCCGGGATCTTCAGCATCGAATACCAGTAGATCGCCGGATAGTATTTTGCCGCCTCGGCGTCGTTCGGCGCCGCCACCGCGGTCAGGTTCAACTGCTTGCCGGGCTCGCCGTCGACCTTGGCGGAATCGACGAGGCCGTAGCCGCGCACCCACACCTTGTATTTGGCTTTCGGAAGATCGGGCACGACGTAGCGGCCCTGGTCGTCGGTGACCACCATCTTGGCGTAGCGGGTCGGAAGATCGGTCGTTTCCGCGATCACCCACACGCCCGCCTCGGGGCCGTTCGCGCCCGTGACCACGCCGCCGATGTCGTCATTATCGATTGCCACCGCGGGGGCCGCGCTTTGCTGGGCGGAGACCTCGACCACCGAGCCGGTCAACACGACGGCAATGGCGAGCGCCGCCACGCCGAGATACAGCCTGCTTTTGCTTGTCATGTCGCTCCTCTCCTTGTTCCCGCTCTGCGCCTCGGGCGATCTGCCCGGGGGTCAACGGCGGGATTCTAAGTCTGAGTGGTGATTGTCGGCTGAAATGAACGCGCTGTCCATTGACCTCTGATGCAATTGTGCATGCCCTGCCTGGCCGCCCGGCGGAGGATGTTGCCGCTGACACCCGGCCGGGATACTTGTTTCTCCGCAGATTTTCTCTGCAGAGCGGCCGTCGCAAGAAGCGGCCGAAGCCCGGGAGATCGAATCGTGGCCGACGTCCTCCATGCCAGTGATGCCGGCGCGTCGCCGCAGGCATCGTCGAACATTCGTCATCTCAGCCGCACGGAGTTGCCCGGCGGCGGGCAGATCGTGCTCCACGGGCATCATGCCTATGTCGGTCACCAGAACGGGCCTGAGGGGACGACGATCCTCGACGTGTCGGACCCGCGCAAGCCGAAGATCGTGGCCCGGCTGATGGTGCCGAATGAGCTGACGCACACCCACAAGGTGCGCGTGGTCGGCGATCTCATGGTCACGAATTCCGAACACCAGCCCGGCTCCGGCCGCCGCAACGAATTTGACGATGCCGGCTTTCGCATCTACGACGTTGGGTATCCGAGCAATCCCCGGCTCGTGAGTTTCGTGAAGACCTACGGCAAAGGCGTTCATCGCTTCGATCTCGATGAGAACTACGCCTACATCTCGACCGAGATGGAAGGCTTTGTCGGCAACATTCTCGTCATCTACGACATCCGCCATCCGTCGCGGCCGGTCGAGGTCTCGCGCTGGTGGATGCACGGGCAGAACGTCGGGGGCGGCGAGCCGACGCATCCGAAGGCGCTCGAGCACCGCCTGCATCACGCCATGCGCTGCGGCGACCAGATGTTTGCGGGTTGCTGGGCCTCGGGCGTCGCCATCATCGACGTGTCGGACATCAACCATCCCCGCACGTTGAGTCACTACCAATATGAGCCGCCGAGGCCGGAGCCGACCCACACCTTCCTCAAAGTGCCGTTTCCGATCAATGGCAAGACCATCGCCGTGTCGACGGAAGAGGAACGCCCGCAGCGCGGGCCCGATGCCGACAAGCCGCACGCGGCGTTTCGTACTTGGGACGTCACCGATCCCACCAAGCCGCAGCTCCTGTATACTTATGAGGTGCCGGACGACGCCTCGCCCTATCACGGGCGCAAATTTCGTTTCGGCGCGCACCAGCTGCGCGAGCGGGTGGACAAGGACGGTCTGGTCTACGTCACCTGGTTCGGCGCCGGGCTGCGGATCATCGACATCAGCGATCCCTCCCAGCCCCGGGAGAAGGGCTACATCATCCCGAAGCCGAGCGACGGGCAGAAGGCGCCGCTCACCAACGACGTCGCCAAGGACGACCGCGGCCTCATCTACTTCACCGACAAGGCGCGCGGCTTGGACGTGATCGAATTCCAGGGGTGAGTGTGCCCGGATTTCACGATTTGTCGCCCCCGCGAAAGCGGCGACCCATATTCCAGAGACTGCGGTGTATGGCGCAATGGGTTCCCGCTTTCGCGGGGACGACGGTGGTTCTGTTGGTCGCACTCCAAACATCGCCCGGCTGGGCCCAGACCAACGCAGACTTCTACCAGGGCAAGACGCTCCGCATCCTGATCAGCACCGGCGTCGCCGGCGGCTTCGGTGAGTACGCCCGGCTGCTGTCGGAGCATATCGGCAGGCATATCGCCGGCCGGCCGCATGTGATCGTGCAGAGCATGCCCGGCGCCGGTGGGCTGCTGGCGGCGAATTATCTCTACGCCTCGGCGGCCCAGGACGGCACCACCATCGGCATCATCAACTCGACCGTGCCGTTCGCCCCGCTGTGGGGCAGCAAGGGCGCGCGGTTCGACACCTTGAAGTTCAACTGGCTCGGCACCCTCGACCGCGCCGAAGGAGTGTGCACGCTCTGGCATACCTCACCGGTGAAGACCTGGGGCGACATGCTGGCGAAGGAGCTTACCGTCGGAAGCATCGGCGCGGGCTCGGAGATGGAGCTCTACCCGGCGATGCTCAACAAGCTGTTCGCGACCAGGATCAAGGTGGTCGCCGGCTACAAGGCCGGCAGCGACATCGACCTCGCCATCGAGCGCGGAGAGCTCGATGGCCGCTGCGGCACCCATCTCACCTCGTTCAAGGCGCTGCATCCCGGCTGGTTCACCGAACGCAAGATTTTGGTGCCGGTCATCATCGCGGAGCGGCGCCGTGCCGATCTCCCCGACACACCGGCGGTCATGGAATTCGTACGGGACGAGCCGACCCGTGCGCAGCTCGAATTGATGATGGTCGCGCAGAACATGGACCGCCCGGTTCTGGCGCCGCCCGCGGTGCCGGCCGAGCGCGTCAAGGAATTACGCGCCGCGTTCGACGCCACCATGGCCGATCCGGCGTTTCGTGCCGATATCGAAAAGCGCAGCCTTCACATCGATCCGATGCGCGGCACGGATATGGCGGCGGCCTACGCCAAGGCGTTTTCATTTCCTCCGGAGATCATTTCCGCCGTACGCGACGTGATGAGCGCAAAGTAGTCGCAAGGCGAATGATCCAACGGCTCCCATGCATGCCCCCTCACTGTCCGTCTCCCGCAAGCAGGGGAGGGGAGGCAAGAGCCGCTTGTCAGTGACAACCCCTCCTCAATCCACGATCGTGCCGCCGCGATCTTCGTCGATGTGGATGCGCACGATCTCGTCGAACGAGCTCTCAGCCTTGAAACCGAGTTCGCGCGCGCGGCGCGCCTCGATGCGCTGTGGCCAGCCGTCGACGATGCGCGCGACCAGCGGGTCGTGCTCGCGGCGAATCCGCGCGGCAACGCGCTCGCCGGCGATGCGCCGCAATGAAGCGATCTGCTCGGCAACGGTGCAGCACACGCCAGGCATCGAGAGATTGATGCGGGCACCGAGCGCGTCGCGCGCAAGCCCGGCCGCGTGCATGAGAAAGCCGATCGAGGCGCGCGGGCTGGCATGGGTGTGCACGACCGCCTCGGATACCGGAAGCGCGGCTTCGACGCCAGCCAGCGGCTCGCGGATGATGCCGGAGAAGAACCCCGAAGCGGCCTTGTTGGGCTTGCCCGGGCGCACCACGATGCTGGGCAGCCGGATCCCGACGCCGTCGCAGAAGCCGCGCCGGGTGTAGTCGGCGAGCAGCGCTTCCCCGATCGCCTTCTGCGCGCCGTACGAGGTCAGCGGCGTGAGATGAAAGTCGTCGGGGATCGATTCCGGGAACGGCGCGCCGAATACCGCAATGGAGGACGTGTAGACGAGCCGCGGCCGGTAACCGTCGCCGGTCGCGCGGATCGCCTCGAGCAGCGCACGGGTGCCGTCCAGATTGACGCGATAGCCCTTGTCGAAATCAAGCTCGGCTTCGCCCGACACGACACCGGCGAGGTGAAAGATCACGTCGGGCCGCTCCTTGATGGCCGCGGCGGCACTGTCCGACGAAGAAAGATCAGCTGCCATCGTTTCCACCCGGCCCGCAAAGTTCAGGGCTTGGAGCGGCGGAACGACGTCGAATAGCGTCAGCTTGTCAATCTGCCGGCCGTTGAGCCCGTTGTCCCTGGCGAGCCGCTCAGTCAGCTTGCGCCCGATCATGCCGGCCGCGCCGGTCACGAGTATATGCACGTCGTTTGCTCCTTACCCGGGTAATGGATGCGCGCCGTTCAACTCGCTCAGGCTCGCCCTCTGCCTGCCACCCGCGTCGAAGTTCTCCGGCGCCAGCCAGCGCTCGAACGCCGCCTTGCGCGCCGGCCACTCGCTATCGAGCATCGAGAAGAAAGCGGTGTCGCGGTTGCGGCCCTTCGCGATCATGTGCTGGCGCAGCACGCCTTCGAAGGCGAATCCATAGCGCAGCGCCGCCCGCCGCGACGGCGCGTTGAGCGCGTTGCACTTCCATTCATAACGGCGATAGCCGAGTTTCTCGAAGGCGTAACGCGCGAGCAGATACTGCGCTTCGGTCCCGAGCGGCGTGCGCTGCAAGGCGGGCGAATAAAGGATGTGGCCGACCTCGATCACGCCCATGGCCGGGCGGATCTCCATCAGCGTTGCAATCCCCACCGCTTGCCCGAAGCGGTCGACGATCGCGTAGGAGTAGGGATCCTCGAGCGTCACCCGGCCGGCGAGCCACTCGGAGAAGGCGGCAAAGTCCGCAAGCGGACCATAGGCGGACATGTAGGTCCAGATGTGGTCGTGGCCGTCGACGGCCTTCCACAATGCTGCCGCGTGCTGAGGTGCCAATCGTTCGACCCGGCCGTAGCGGCCGTCGAGCGCCACCGGCCCCGGCCGCCGTGCCGGCGTCGTATCGACGGGCAAGCCGACCGGCTGACCGGTGACCGGATGCGGCTCCGATTCGCTCGTCGTCGCTGCCGTCATCGTGTCTTCATGTCGCCGCGAAAGAAACCGTTGGTGTCGGCGTGCGCGGCGGCATCCTTGAAGGCATCGAAGCGGCCTTCGCTCGCGATCGCTTTCGCCGCCCGAATGAACGCGCCCCAGGCGACGCGCGCCAGCGTGCCGCCGACGCTGATGCGGCGCACGCCGAGCGCTTCGAGGTCGGAGACCGTGAGACCAAGCGCGCCCGGCATGAGCATGTTGACCGGCTTGGGCGCGGCCGCCTTCACCACCGCCGCGATCTGCTCGGGCGTGCGGATGCCGGGCGCGTAGAGGCAATCGGCGCCGGCGGCGGAGTAGGCCTTCAGCCGCCGGACCGTCTCATCGAGATCGGGGCGGCCGACCAGGAAACATTCGGCGCGGCCGGTCAGCAGGACATCGCCGCCAGCCTTGTCGACCGCCGCGCGCGCCGCCTTCATGCGCGCCACCGCAAGGTCGAGGTCGTAGAGCGGCTTGTCCTTGTCGCCGGTCGAATCCTCGATCGAGAGCCCCGCGACCCCGGTCCCGACGCAAAGCCGCACGCTCTCCGCCACGCCCTCGGGCGCCTGCGCATAGCCGCCCTCGAAATCGGCGTTCACCGGCAGGTCGGTCGCGGCGACGATCTCGGCGATATGCGCGAGCATGTCGTCGCGCGACACCGCCGCGTCGGGGAGGCCGCGCGAAAACGCGAAACCCGCGCTCGTTGTGGCGAGCGCCTTGAAGCCCAGGTGCTGCAAGTAGCGCGTGGTGCCGATGTCCCATGGGTTGGGGATGACGAAGCATCCGGCCGCATGCAGCTTGCGAAACTTGGCGCGCTTTTCGGCGATGGTGGGCATGAGACTCTTTCCGATGGCACGTCGATTCGATTGAAGCTACCTGGACCCGATTGTCTCGAACCGTCCGCCGTGTAGGATGGACCGGGTGCCGCGCTCATTCCAGCCGAAAGAGTTGGGGCGTCGGCCCGTTGCTCTTGAGGGAGGGCTCGCATGCCGTCATTTGCCGATCAAGCCGCCAGCCGTCGCAAGTTCCTGCAATTCCTGGCCGGGAGCCCGCTACTCGCCGCCGGCGGGCTCGAAGCCTTCGCCGGTGAAGGGCCGACGCCCGGGAGCAAGCTTCCCGACCCGTTGATGTGGGCGCCGATGCGCACCAGCGAGCTCATCAAGACGCCAAAGGAAGCGATCAACGTCTTTGATTTCGAGCCGGTCTGCCGCACCAACGTTCCGCCCGCGCATTTCGGCTACATGGCTTCCGGCATCGATGACGAGGTCACGCTGCGCGCCAATCGCGAGGGCTTCTTGAAGTTTCAGCTGCGCCCGCGCCGACTGGTGGACGTCAGCAAGGTCGACATGTCGGTCGAAATTCTTGGCGTGAAATATCCGAGCCCCATCGTGCTGGCGCCGGTCGGCGGCCAGAGGTCCTTCCACGACGAGGGCGAGGTCGCCTCCGCCCGCGCCGCCAAGGTTGGAAATCATCTGCAAATTCTCTCGACCGCGACCAGCCTCGGGGTCGAGGACGTCAGCAACGCGCGCGGCCAGCCGATCTGGTACCAGCTCTACGCCACCAACAAATGGGACGTGGCCGAGGCCATGGTGAAACGCGCGGAGAACGCGGGCTGCTACGCGGTCGCGGTGACGGTCGACCGCAGTGGCGGCCGCAACCAGGAGACCCTGTTCCGGATGCGGCCCTCGGATACCCGCGATTGCAATGGCTGCCATGACCGATCGAGCCTGCAGGCCAGCATGAAGACCCGTGCCATGTATCAAGGTATCGACCTCTCCGGGCTGACCAACACCCAGTCGTCGGCCATGACCTGGGACTACTTCAAACGCCTGCGCGACACCACCAAGATGAAGATCGTGCTCAAAGGCATTCTCGCCTGGGAGGACGCCGTGCTCGCCGCCGATAACGGCATCGACGCGATCATCGTGTCCAATCACGGCGCGCGCAGCGAGGATTCCGGGCGCGCGACCATCGACGCGCTGCCGGAGATCGTCGAGGCAGTGAACGGCCGCATCCCGATCATCGTTGACAGCGGCTTCCGCCGCGGCTCCGACATCATCAAGGCGCTATGCATCGGCGCCAATGCCGTCTGCGTGGGGCGGCCCTATATCTGGGGTCTCGGCGCCTTCGGCCAGCCCGGCGTCGAGCGGGTGCTCGAACTCCTGCGCACCGAGACCTACGCCATGATGCAGCAGGTCGGCGCCCCCTCGATCAAGCACCTCACGCCGGCGATGGTGCGCAGGGCGTGACACGGTGGCGAGCAGCGAATCGGGAGCAGCGAATAGAGAGGGACATTGGCGGATGGTCTGAGATCCGCTATTCGCCATTCGCGTGATTCAAGAGAAATAATCCCATGTTCAAGACCGTTCCCGCGTTCGATCGCCTCGGCGAGGAAAACGCCTTTGCCGTACTCGCGCGCGCCAATGCGCTGGCGGCCCAGGGCCGCGACATCATCAATCTCGGCATCGGCCAGCCCGATTTCCGCACGCCAGAGTTCATCGTCGAAGCAGCGATCAAGGCGCTACGCGACGGTCATCACGGCTACACGCCGGCGGTCGGCATTCCGCCGCTGCGCGAGGCAGTGGCGGCGGATCTCGGCAAGCGCTTCAAGGTCGAGGTGTCTCCGGACGAGGTGATGATCCTGCCGGGCGGCAAGCCCACGATGTTCATGTCGATCCTGATGTTCGGCGAACCCGGCGCCGACATTCTCTATCCCGACCCCGGCTTTCCGATCTACCGCTCCATGATCGAGTACACCGGCGCGCGACCCGTGGCGGTGCCGATCCGGGAGGAGAATAACTTCGCCTTCTCGGCCGAAGAGACGCTCAAGCTGATCACGCCGCGGACGCGCCTCCTGATCGTCAACTCGCCGGCCAATCCGACCGGCGGGGTGACGCCGAAGCGCGAGATCGACCGGCTCGTCGCCGGCCTGGAGAAGTTTCCCGACGTCGCTGTCATGTCGGACGAGATCTACGACCACATGGTCTACGACGGCGAGCACCACGTGTGCCTGCTCTCCTATCCGTCGCTTCGCGACCGGCTGATCCTGCTCAACGGCTGGTCGAAGACCTACGCGATGACCGGCTGGCGCCTCGGCTATGCGATCTGGCCTGGCAAGCTCTACGATTATGCGCGCAAGCTCGCGGTCAACCTGCATTCCTGCGTCAACGCCTCGGCGCAATATGCCGGGCTCGCCGCGCTGCAGGGTCCGCAAGACGAGGTGGCGAAGATGGTGGCCGAATTCGACAAGCGCCGGAAGGTCGTGGTCGAAGGGCTCAATCGGCTGCCCGGCGTTTCCTGCGCCACGCCCAAGGGCGCGTTCTACGCTTTCCCCAACATTAAGCGGACGGGCTGGCACGCAAAGGCGCTCGCTGCCTCGCTGCTCGAGGATGCCGGCGTCGCCATCATCGGTGGCCCCGACTTCGGCATCCTGGGCGAGGGCTACGTGCGTCTCAGCTATGCTAATTCGACCGAGAACATTCTGCGCGCTCTCGACCGCATGGGCGAATTCCTCGCAAGCAGGAAGGCCGCATAGCGACAAGAGCGGCCGAAGGCATCGGTTGGGTTAGCGCGGCCCACGCCGCTGCAACCCTTGCCGTGTCTTCGGAGGCAGCATCCCGCCAATGTAGAGTACCAAGGCCGCGCTAACCCGACGTACGAATCTTTGGTAGCGCGGGGCGGAAGGAAAACAAAATGTCCCAGCTCTCCGAAGAACAGCGCCTGATGCGGCAATCGTGCCGCGATTTCGTCGACGACGTGGTCATCCCGTTCATCCGCGGCAACTGGCAGCGCGAATGGGTCATGACCCCGGAGAATCGGCTGCCGCCGGAAATCCTCGTCGGCGCCGACCAGATCGGCATCCGCACGCTCGGCGTGCCGGAGGAGTTCGGCGGGGTCGAGCTCGAGCCCGGCACGGAGGTGCAGACCTTTGCGCTCATCTCCGAGGAAATCGCGCGCGGCGATTCGGGCCTGTCTGACAAGCTGGTGCAGAACTGGAAGGTCTCGGTGCTGCTGCGCAACCTCGCGCCGCGCCATCTGCAGGAGATCTGGTTCAAGCGCCTTACCGAGGATCCGCAATTCCTGCTCGCCCACTGCCTCACCGAACCGCGCGGCGCCTCCGATCGCTGGCTGCCCTACAACGTGCCGGAAGCCGCGATGCATACCCGCGCCGTGAAGCAGAACGGCGAATGGATCATCAACGGAAGGAAGCAGTTCATCTCAAACGGCTACGACGCCGGGCTCTACGTGGTCTACGCCAACACCAATCCCAAGGCCGGCATGCTGCAGGGCACGTCGTCGTTCCTGGTGCCGCGCGACACGCCCGGGCTCACCGTCGCGCGCTGTAACGAGACGCTAGGCTGCCGGTTCATGAATAACGGCGAACTGGTGTTCGAAGACATGCGCGTGCCGGAAGATCACCTGTTGGTCGAGAATGATGCGCTCGGCCAGGCCGGCGTCTATTTCCGCCCCGGCAAGATCATCCAGGCGTCGAAGAACCTCGGCGTGGGCGTGCGTGCGTTCGAGGTCACCTCCGACTACGTGCAGAACTATGTCCAGGGCGGGCGCATCCTCATCAAGCACCAGGCGGTGGCGTTGCGGCTTGCCGACATGGCGACCCGCATCGAGGCGGTGCGGGCGTTGCTGGAACGGGCTGCGCGCGCCGTCGACGACAACGCTCCCGACGCCGACACGCTGTGCAACATGGCGAAGGTGTTCGCATCGGAGGAGATCATGAAGGTCGCGCAGCACGCCGTCGAGTTGCACGGCGGCAACGGCATGATGCTCGATTTCGGCGTCGAGAAGCTGTTGCGCGACGCCGCCATCTTCCTGCACATGGATGCCACCGTCGACATCTCCAAGATGAAGATCGTCAAGTCGATGTTTCCAGCCACCGCCGGTAAGTATGCTGGGCCGGAATAGAATCTCCTGCTTGTCAGGTGCTGACCCGACTTGCCTGCCGTTCAGAATGGCACGACGATGCCGTCGAGCGGCGCATCGCAGTTGACCAGGTCGACGCGCTTGGAAGCGATCCGGATGCCGCCGTCCGCCTGCACCAGGCGGTGGAAGGCGGTCCCCGCGAACAGCCGTTGGCTCTCGCGGCGATATTCGATCATAAGGAACTTCGAGCGCACGCTGCAGGCGCCGGTGTCGCTGTCCTCGATCGAGACGTTGCCGATGATGCGGCTGGTGCGCGAGCGCGGCTCCTGCGAATAGATGCGCGGGCTCGCCAACCGTCGCACCCGGGTCTCGAGCAGCCGCCGGTCGTCGTAGATCAGCGACACCGTGTCGTGCGGATTGTCCTGGTCGGGCTCGCTCGGCACCCAATACCAGCCGTCGGGCGTGAACAGCGCGAGCCAGTCGTCGAACCTGGCCTCGTCGAGCAGCCGCGCCTCGTGCAGCAGGAACCGCTCGCAACTCCCGTGGTCGAGTGCCTTCGCGCCGCGCCGCGTCGCGCGCGGACCTCGCGCCGGTGCCAGGCGCTGCCGGCGAGCCGAGGTCTTCGCCTTGAGCTTGCGTCGTTTGGCCATGATGCGATGTGGGGTCAGGAGGCGGCGCGCGCCGGCGCCACCTGCCTGTCGGTCATCAGCCCGAGCCAGGCATCGAGCATGTTGCGGATATAGACCTCGCTAGTCGAGTTCTTGCCGCGCCGGCCGCCATGCGTGTCGGGAACATCGCTCTGATAGCCGCGGCCGATCTGCAGCCACTCGGCGCCTTCGCTCGACATCCCCATGTCGAGACGATTGTAGATCTCGAGGTCGTCGGTGAGCACGAGCGAGCCGGTTCCGTTGACGATGTTCGCGAAGCTGATGGTGTTGCGGAACACCTGTTCCGGCGCGCCCTTGAGCCGGAAGTTGTAGGTATGCACGACCGTGCGGTTGACCGCGATCGGGTGCACGACGCGCAATTGCTGGAATTGGCTCATCAACGAGACGTTCGGGTAGATGTTCGAGTTCCAGCGGCGCACCTCGAGGATGCGTTTGGTCTCGGCCTTGCCCTTGTTCTTTTCGAGCGCGGCGATGTACTCGCGGAACACTGGGTCCTTCAACGCGGCAACCAGCTTCGAATCGTCATGATAGTCGCCGAGGTAGCTGTGACCGTTGGGATAGGTCCAGATGCCGACCTGCGACTCCCAGAAGCTGTAGGGCGCACCGTTCTGGCGCATCTGCCGGATGGCGATCTCGCCGGTCCCGTCGCTGTGCACGTCGTCGGACTGCTGCTGCGCCGCCTCGATCGACGAGCGGTGGGTGAACAGCGGGTGGGCGGCGTCGCACAGGTTCTCGAAATAGACCTTCCAGTTGCCGTCATAGGCGTGCTTGAACACGCCGCCCGCAGCCTCGATCTCGCCCTCGGGCGCGCGATCGATCAGGTCGTCAAGCGACGTCGTCATGTGGCCGAGCCATTCCTCGAGGCCCGGCCCGTCGCTCGTGCCGCTTGCGAATACGAAACCGCGGTAGCTCTTCACCCGCGGCACCTGCAGCATCGCGAGCTTCGGATCCCTGGGATCGAAGCCTTGCGGGTAGCCGTGATTGAGCGGCACCGCCTTGAGCCGTCCATCGAGATGGTAGGTCCAGCCGTGATAGCAGCAGGTGAATTCCGGCGCGTTGCCCTTGTCGGTCGCCACCACCAGGGCGCCGCGGTGGGCGCACTGGTTGCGGATCACCCGCACCGATCCGTCGGCGTCGCGCACCAGCACGACCGGCTTGCGCCCCATCTGGGTGGCGAAATAGTCGCCCGGCTTCTTGATCTGGCTCTCGTGCCCGATATAGATCCAGGCGGCATCGAAGATCCGCTGCATCTCCAGCTCGAAGATGGCGGGGTCGGTGTAGAGCCGACGGTGCACGCGACCAGGCGCGACCAATCGCGAAAGCTCATCGTCGATGGCGGTCATCATGTCGTCCCCATGACGCTACGGCTAGCGGGAGTGGCCGACGCAGCCGTTCGCCCTTGATCCAGCGTGAGGCGCAATGATACTGGATAGTATCATTTCCGGCAAGGAGCGCGGGCGATGGCTTCCGGGGCGATAGCGGGCTTGGTGACGCGCTTCGACGTCAAGCGGGCGAGCATCGTCGCGGGCGCCAGGGACGTCTTCCTTCGGCACGGCTTCGAAGGCGCCAGCATGGACGGGATGGCTGCCGCGGCCGGCGTCTCGAAGATGACGGTGTATCGCTATTTTCGCAGCAAGGAGGAGCTTTTCGCCGGGGTCATCCGGGACCTCTGCGAACGCATCATCGACGAGGACCTGGAGCGGATGCTGGAGCGGCGGCCGGAGGAAGCTCTCCGCGGCTTCGCGCGCAAGATGGTGGAGATCCTGTTCGCGCGCGACACCATCGAGCTGCATCGCATCGTGATCGCGGAGAGCCGGCGGTTCCCCGCGCTCGGGCGCATGTTCTACAAGAGCGGCCCGGAGGCGTGCATCTCCATGCTCGCCGCCTATCTCGACCGCCACAACAGCCGCAAGACCCTCAACCTGCGCAATCCGCGGCGGACGGCCGAGGAGTTTCTCGAGCTCTTGCGCGGATACGCCCACCTGCGCGTGCTGCTGGGGGTGCAGAAGACACTCTCGGCGCGCGAGCTGGAAGAGAACATCGAGGGTGCGGTCCAGCACATATTGGGAGCACGGTGAAGACCCGCGTTCTCCGCTCGTGCCTGTTGTCTAAGGCGACGTCCCCGTCGGCCGGTGCAATGCCGTCTTGGTGCGCTGCCGGACCAGCCATTTCGAGCGCCCCGCCACGCCAAGGGCGATGGCGCGCAGGACCGGCGGCCACGTGGTCGGCAGGCCGAGCAGGTAGGAGATACGCTGTGCGTGTTCGGTGACCGGGCGCTCGTTGCGCTCCCACGTAGCCAGCGCCGCCGGCACATGCGCTTCACGGTCGAGATACACCGCCAGCGACAGCGCGTTCATCATGGCGCATCCGCCACCCTGGCCGATGTTCGGCGGCAGCGCATGCGCAGCATCGCCGATCACCGCCACCTTTCCGGCCGACCAGCGGCTGAGCTTGATCAGGTCGAAGCGGTCGTAGCGGCCCTCGTCGCCGATGCGCTCGATCAGCGGCTCGAGATGCGGAAACCAGCGCTTCCATCCGTCCTTCCATACCGGCGTCGCCTTGGCGAGCGCGTCACTGTCGAGCATCGTGAGCGCGATATAGACGTCGGTCTCGCTGCAGGGCGTATAGAGCACGCGCCGGCTGCCCGACCAGTATTCGACGGTGGTGGCGCCGTCGGCGGACAGCCGCTCCTCCGGTGTCTTCGCGATCAAGAGGCGCGTGGAGCCGTCGACCAGATATTTGCGCGTCGACATCAGGCCGAGCCCGTCGCGCAGCGCCGAATTGCTGCCGTCGGCGGCGACGATCAGGTCGGCGCGCAGCCGTCGGCCGTCCGCCAGCACGAGCTCGCCATCGGCGCTCGCCCCAGTCGCCACCGAACCCGTGACGATCTCGACGCCCGAGCGCGCCGCCGCCGCCGCCAAAGCATTGATGACGGTCTGGCGCACGATGCTGAACACCCGGCTGCCGACCCAGCGATGCACCGAGATCACCCGGTTGCGGTCGTCGCGCACCTCGCGGGTATGGGCGAAGGGGGCGCCTTTCACCGCCGCGTCGTAGGCGCCCACCGCCGTGAGCACGCGCAACCCGTTCTCGTAGATATAGATGCCTGCACCGGTTGTGCGCAGGCGTTCCCCGCGCTCGTGCACACGCACGCTCCAGCCGCGTTGCGCCAGCGCGCAGGCCGCGGTGAGACCCGCAAAACCCGCGCCTGCGATTTCGGCGTGTCGTTTTTTCACCGAGTCATTTTACGACATTGCGCCATGAAGGGTAGCTCTCGCCGATGCAGCGGCGCTATGATGCGCGGCAAGGGCAATCGGCGCCCGCGAGGAGGATATTCATGGCCCGTCTGCGCCATTTTGCAGTCTGTGTGAAAGACCTGGACAAGGCGGCGGAGTTCTACGCCAACGTCTTCGACCTCAAGCGCATCGGCCGCGAGGATCTGGAGATCGGCTCCGCGATCTACATGAGCGACGGGGTCATCAATCTCGCGCTGCTCAATTTCACCGGGGCGGCCGGGAGCAAGGCATCCGACATCAAGGAAGGCGCGACCTTCGTGGGCGCGCATCATTTCGGCTTCCAGGTCGAGGACCTCGCCGAGGTCGAGAAGCGCATCGAGGAGAATGGCGGCAAGTTCTTCTTCGATCTCGGCGATGAGCGCCACGGCAATTTCGAGCGCAAGTTCAAGGACCCCGACGGGGTGATCTTCGATATTTCGAAGAACGGCTGGCAGGGAACGGACGGCTACAAAAAATAGCGCGGATGCCGGCGTCGGGTCTCTCTCACCTCATGCTGAGGAGTCGCGCGCTGCGCGGCGTCTCGAAGCATGAGGGGCACGGGCCGCTCCATCCAGCGCGGTCCTATTTGATGAAGGCGTTGGTATAGAGCTCGTCGACCGGCGTCGCCTTCTGGATGAAGCCCTTGGCCACGTAGAACTCCTGCAGCTTGGCGAGCCGGTCGGCATTGACCTCGCCGAGCTCCTTCTGTCCGGGGTAGACCAGCTTGGCGTACATGTTGAACGCAAACTTGACCCCGCCTTCCTTGCCCTTCCATTCCGGCACGAAGCGCACGAAGTCGTCCGCCGCCTTGTCCGGATCGTCCATCATGTCCTTCATTCCGTGCAGCGCGGCCTTGACGAACTTGCGCACCATCTCCGGCCTGTCCTTGATGACCTGGTCGGAGGCGGCGATGCCCTGCGCCATGTGCGGAAAGTACTCGTCAGTCTGAATCACCTTCACCTTCACGCCTGCCGCCTGCACCGGTGGAATCCAGTCCGGCACGCCGGCCATGCCGACGGATTTGCCGGTGGCGACGAATTCCCACACGCCGGTGGGCCCGACCGATTGGATGTTGACGTCATTTTGGGTCAGCCCCACGCTCGCGAGCAGCCCGAGCAGCGCGTAGAACGTGGTGTCCTGAAACGACATCACGGTGATGGTCTTGCCCTTGAGGTCGGCCGGCTTCTCGATGCCGGAATCTTCTCGCACCACGAGCTGCATGAATCCCTTGCCGCCGAATACCGCGACGATCTTCACCGGCACGCCGTTGCCCCGCACCATGATCGGTCCGTCCGCCACGATGCCGCCGAGCGGGGCGTTACCTGCGCCGACCTGCTTCGCCACGTCGACGCCGCCGCGTCCGACAGCGAAGCTCACGTCGAGGCCGGCGTCCTTGAAATAGCCCTTTCCCTGGGCGAGCTGGATGGGTCCGAACGCCGGCAGCACCGGCGGCGCCGGGAACAGGTAGGTGATCTTTTCAGGCGTCTGCGAGAGCGCCGGCGCGTTCAGAACGCCGAGGCCGAACGCGGCACCGCCCGCCACCAGCAGGCGGCGGGATATTCTCGTCTCACGTGCGGACATCTGACCCTCTCCCGTCGACGAGGCGCCGCATAACCGGCGCCGTCACGATATCGCGGTTTCGCTGCTTGCCACTATACTCCATAGTATCGCTCTGCAATATCAATGAGCAGGCAACACGCTCATTCCTAAGCCGAGTTTTCAGGCAATGTCCGATGTGGTCCGGCTCGAATACCGCAACGTCACCATGCGTTTCGAGGAGCGCTCCGGGAAAAGCCTCACCGCCGTCGAGGGTGTGAGCCTTGCGGTGGGCGACGGCGAAGTGGTCTCGCTCATCGGTCCCAGCGGCTGCGGAAAATCGACGCTGCTCAATATAGGTTCCGGTCTTTGCGCCCCGAGCGAAGGCGAGGCTTTCGTCGACGGGGAGCGCGTGGAGGGACCGAATGCTCATGTCGCGTTCATGCTGCAGAAGGATCTGCTGCTGCCGTGGCGGACCGTGCTCGAGAACGTGATGTTCGGCGTCGAGATTCAGGGAATCCCGCTGGCCGAGCGCAAGCGACGCGCGCAGGCGCTGCTGGAAAATTTTCATCTGTTCGAGTTCGCCGGTCACTACCCGCACCAATTGTCGGGTGGGATGCGGCAACGCGTCGCGCTGGCGCGCACGCTCGCGATCGATCCTACCGTGCTGCTGCTCGACGAGCCGTTTTCGGCGGTGGACGCGCAGACCCGTATGGTACTCCAGCGCGAACTAGCGCAGACGCTGAAACGCGAGGGCAAGACCGCGCTCCTGATCACGCACGATCTGCTGGAGGCCGTCACGCTGTCGGACCGCGTGCTGGTGATGAGCCGCCGCCCCGGTCGCATCATCGAAGAGATCCGCATCGACGTGCCGGGGCGGGACGATCCGATCGCGCGGCGCCAGGAGCCCAAGGTGAACGATTATGTCGGGCGGCTGATGGAGCGGCTCGATATCAGCCATATCGAAGCGGTGGGAGCCCCGGCGTGAACGGCGCGGCGAACCCGACCCTGGTGCGCAGGGGGGCGGTGCTCAGCCTGGCTGTCCTCGTCATATTCCTGGCGGCGTGGCAGTGGGGACCTGGTCTGCTTGGCATTCCGCCGTTCATCATCCCCCCGCTGTCCATGGTGTACTACGAATTCCTGCGCATGCTGGCGGTGAGCGCGCTGATGACGCACACCGGCATCACCGCGGGGGAGGTGATCGCGGGGTTTGTGCTCGGAAGCCTGCTCGGCGCGTTCTTCGGCTACGTCCTCGGCATGTCGCCCACCGCCGAGTTTGCGCTCTCTCCTTATATCCTCGCGTTGCAGATCGCCCCTAAGGTGGCGTTCGCGCCGCTGTTCATCCTTTGGATGGGTTTTACCGTCTATCCGAAGATACTGGTCGCCATCCTGATCGTTTTCTTTCCCGTCATGGTCAATGTTCTGTCCGCGATCCGCACCGTCGATCCGGACTTGATCAATCTCGCGCGGGCGTTCAAAGCAACCCGCGCGCAGATCTTCTGGAAGATCGAATTTCCGGCCTCGCTGCCCCCGCTGTTCGCCGGCTTGCGCATCGCCTCGACGCTCGCCGTGGTCGGCGTCGTGGTGGGCGAACTGGTCGGCGGCAATATGGGGCTCGGCTACCTGCTCGCGTTCGGCGAGGGCCAAGCCAATACCGCCATGGTGTTCGTCGCGATCCTGATGCTGACCCTGGTCGGGGGCATCGCCTATCTCGCCGTGATCCTGATCGAGCAGCGGGTGCTGCACTACCTGCCGCGCCGCGCCTTCACTGCAACGTAGCGAAATTTCTCCTGTCATCCGGGGTTCATCGCTTCGCTCGAGACAACAGTCGCGCTAGGCCTTCACCACCAGCCGGAATCCGATCAACACGATCGCGAGCCCCACAAGTTGCGCAATGCTGGGCATCTCGCCCAGCACGAGGAATCCGATCAGCAAGGTGAATCCGGGTACCAGTGAGGGAAACACCGCGGCGCGCCCGGCGCCGAGCAGCACCACCGAGCGGGTGAACAGGTAGGTAGCGCCAGCGCCCGCGAACATGCCCTGCATCGCCACCTGGATGAGATTCTCGACCAGCCCCAATCCGCTCATGCGCTCGAACCCGAACACGAGCCATTGGAACGGAAGCTGGAGCAGCGACACCACGCTGGTCACCACGACCGCGCGCGTCGGCGCGATGCGCCACAGCCGCAACAACGTGCCGAACACAGCGAACATCAGGCCGGCGGTGACGAAGGAGAAATCGCCGATCAGTCCGTGCGCGCCGATGGTGGCAAGCGCCTCGGCGCCAATCACGACAAGCCCGGCGACGATGACCGCGCCGCCGACCGCGCGCTGGATCGCCAGCTTTTCCTTGAGAACGAGGCTCGCCAGTACGAGCCCGCCGAGCGCGGCGCAGGAAGGCTGGATGACACCGCCATGGGCGAGCGGCACGAACAGGAAGCCGGCATAGCTGAAGAGCGCAAGCGGCGGTCCGCCCAGGAGCGTCAGCGCCACGCCCCTGACCCAGCCCACGCCGGCGAGATCGCCGAGGCCGGCGCGGGCGGCGAGCGGCAGGCACAGCAGGCCTGCCCAGACGAAGCGATGAAACGCGATGTCCGCCGGAGAAAATCCGACCGCGATGCCGTGGCGTGCCGCGACAAAGCCGGCCGCCCAGAACAAGGCGGCGCCTGCGCCGCAGGCAACACCCAAAATGACAGGTGGCCCCATCGGGGGTCCCGAAGGGGCGGGGCTCGGCGCTCTCACGGAATTCCCTTGCGCAGATCGGTGACGCGTCAGGGTCGACCCCATACGCCGCTTGCCCGCATGGTACCATGGTGCATGCGCGCATGCCTGGCCTGCCGGGCCTCTTCGACGCGCTGAATTCGCGCACATGAAGGAAAGGACAACGCGCAGCGCCGCAGGTATGACTGACGCCACGCCCGTCGCCCGCAGGAACTTCGCCGATGCCCCACCACACGCCGTTGATCTCGACCATCGTCGTTGCCCTGGTGCTGGCGTTCATATTCGGCGTGCTGGCGCAGCGGCTGCGATTTTCGCCGCTCGTCGGCTATCTCGCCGCCGGAATCCTCATCAGCCCGTTCACTCCGGGATACGTCGCCGACCAGGGCATCGCGAACGAACTCGCCGAGATCGGCGTCATCCTCCTGATGTTCGGCGTCGGCCTGCATTTCTCGCTCGAAGACCTGCTTTCGGTCGGGCGCATCGCCATCCCGGGCGCCATCGCACAGATCGCGGTCGCGACCGCGCTCGGCATGGGGCTGGCGTGGTGGCTCGGCTGGTCCGTAAGCGCGGGCGTCGTGTTCGGCCTCGCCTTGTCGGTCGCGAGCACGGTCGTTCTCCTGCGCGCGATGCAGGAACGGCGCTTGCTCGAAACCGAACGCGGACGCATCGCGGTGGGATGGCTGATCGTCGAAGACATGGCGATGGTGCTCACGCTGGTGCTGTTGCCGGCGCTCGCGCCGGTGCTGAAAGCCGGCGCGACGCTGAGCCTGTTCGCGCTCGCTCTCCCGGTCGTGATCACGCTGGGCAAGGTCGCGGCTTTCGTCGCCATCATGCTGATCGTGGGAAAGCGCGTGATCCCCTGGATCCTGCACTACGTCGCCCATACCGGCTCGCGCGAGCTGTTCCGATTGTCCGTGCTCGCGATCGCGCTCGGCGTCGCCTTCTTCGCGGCGATGCTGTTCGACGTATCGTTTGCGCTCGGCGCATTCTTCGCCGGCATGATGCTGAGCGAATCCGAGCTGAGCCAGCGCGCGGCGTCCGAGACGTTGCCGCTGCGCGACGCCTTCGCGGTGCTGTTCTTCGTTTCCGTCGGCATGCTGGTCGATCCCACCATCGTGCTGCGCGAGCCCATCCCTTTGCTGGCCACGGTGCTGATCATCGTGGTCGGAAAATCGCTGGCGGCGTTCGTGATCGTGCGGCTGTTCGGCCATCCGACGTCCACCGCGCTCACGATCGCGGCAAGCCTTGCGCAGATCGGCGAATTTTCATTCATCCTCGCCGGCCTGGGCATAGAATTGACGTTGCTGCCGGAGCGGGGGCGCGATCTGATCCTGGCCGGAGCCATTGTTTCGATTCTGCTCAACCCGTTGTTCTTTGCCGCGCTCGACCATTGGCTGGCGAAGGGCGACGCGAAATCGCGCGCAGACGCCGCCGGCCCCGACGAGACCGCCGCCCGCGAGCCTGTTCGGCACACCCGTCTCACCGATCACGTCGTCCTCGTGGGCCATGGCCGCGTCGGCAGCTTCATCAGCGCAGCACTGCCGTCGGCCACCGCGTTGCTGGTGATCGAGGATGACGCCGACCGGGTCGGGGCGCTGCAGGGCGAGGGGAGGGAGGCGATCGCCGGTAATGCCGCCGATCCCGACGTGATCAGCGCGGCGAATCTACCGGACGCGCGATGCCTCCTGGTCGCGATCCCCGATGCTTTCGAAGGCGGCCAGGTGGTCGCGCAGGCGCGCGAGCGCAATCCCTCACTGCCGATCATCGCGCGCGCCCATTCCGAGGTCGAGATCGAGCATTTGCGCAAACATGGCGCCACCAAAGTGGTAATGGGCGAGCATGAGATCGCCAAGGCGATGATCGCCGACATTCCGCCCGGACGCGCCTGACACGGGTCGGCCGGCTTCGAGCCTGTTCGGCCCGGTTCGAACGTCTGCCCCGTCCACGCGTTGCGCCGGGGCGGAAATTCCGCGACTGCCGAATGTTTATCATTGCCGCTGCGCGCGGCAACCTTTCCAATGGGAATCATGCAGTCGCACGCCATCGGCCTTCTCGACACGCTCAGCATCGGCATTCTGCTCGGTGCGCTCCTGGTTCTGGCCGGCATCATGTCGAGCCTGGTTGCGACCCGCTTCGGGGCGCCGCTGCTGCTGGTGTTCCTGATCGTCGGTATGCTCGCCGGCGAGGCGGGGCCGGGTGGCGTCAAGTTCGATGACGTGCGCGTGGCATATCTGGTCGGGTCGATCGCGCTGGCGCTCATCCTGTTCGATGGCGGCTTGCGTACGCGGCTGGCGACTTTCCGCAGTGTGCTGGCGCCCGCGGCCACGCTGGCAACCGTCGGCGTCATGATCACCGCGGGGTTGACCGCCCCAGTCGCCAGGTACCTGCTCGACATGAGCTGGAGCGAGTCGCTGCTGGTAGGCGCGGTCGTGGCCTCGACCGACGCTGCGGCGGTGTTCTTCCTGGTCCATGCCCGCGGATTGCGCCTGCGCCCGCGCGTCGGCGCCACGCTCGAGGTCGAATCCGGTAGCAACGATCCGTTCGCCGTCCTGCTCACGGTGCTCCTGGTCGAGTACCTGTCGGTGGGGGAAGGATCGTGGGGGCACGTGCTGGCGGTGCTGGCTGAGCAAGCCGTGCTGGGTACCATCATCGGTATTCTCGGCGGGCGCGCCATCGTGTTCGTGCTCAACCGGCTCGCGCTCGCGCAGGGCCTGCATGCGCCGTTCGTGACCACCAGCGCGCTCGTCATCTTCGGCCTTGCTTCGGGGCTGCATGCCTCGGGCTTTCTCGCCGTCTATCTCGCCGGNCTCGTGGTCGGCAACCGCCCGACGCGCGCGCACAACACCGTGGTGGTGTTTCTCGATGCCGTCACCTGGCTCGCGCAGATCGTGATGTTCGTGATGCTCGGGCTGCTGGTGTGGCCGCAGCGCCTGCTCGAGAGCATCTGGCCGGCGCTCGCGGTCGCCGCCACCCTCATGTTCATTGCCCGCCCGGTGGCAGTGTTCCTTTGCCTTGCGCCGTTTCGCTTTCAATGGCGGGAAAAGGCCTTCATCTCCTGGGTCGGTCTGCGCGGAGCGGTCGGCATCTTCCTGGCGTCGATCCCGCTGCTGGTCCATCTGCCTTATGCTTATCTCTATTTCGACATCGCCTTCGTGGTGGTGCTGACCTCGCTCCTGATCCAGGGCTGGACGATTCCCGCCGCCGCGCGGCGGCTGCATATCGCGCTGCCGCGCCACGATCCATTGCCGCGGCGCGTCGAGCTCGATCTGCCCGGACAGCTCGAGCAGGAAATCGTGGGCTATCCGGTATCGGTCAACAGTCCCTATCTGAAGCGCGGTCTGGTGCCGTCGTGGGCGCGGCCGACCTTGGTGGTGCGCGAGCAGAAGATCCTCAGCCCGGCCGAAGCTCACCCTGTGCGACAGGGCGACTATGTCTATCTGCTGGCGCCGCCGGAGCGGGCGCAGGCGCTCGACCGGTTCTTCGTCGACATGCCGCCGCCGGCCGCGCCCGACCCGCGTCTGCTCGGCGACTTCTTCGTATCGGGCGACGTGACACTTGGCGCGCTCGCCGAGATCTACGGGCTTGTGGTCGCGCCCGATGACGCCGAGATGCCGCTCGCCGATTACTTCGCCGAGGAAAGCAGGCGCCGGCCAAAGCAGGGCGATGTCGTGCAGCTCGGGCCGATCGCGCTGGTGGCGCATCGCGTTACTGACGGCAGGGTCAGCAGCGTCGGTCTGCGGCTGGCGGAAGATGACACGCCGCCCGCCACGATCTCCGGCCGGATCAGGAAACTCGCGCGCGATTTGTGGAAGCGCTTCGGCTGATGCCGGCCACAAAAGAATGACTGGCGCAGCTGCACTATTGCTGGAATCATCTGCGCTCAAGGCCAAGGCGAAAAGCCACGCATTCGGGTGAGGAAACAAGCATGACGATGAAGACCGGGCACCGCTATTCATTTCGCGGCTGTGTGTGTTGCGAGCTACCCGCGCGTGTGCCGGCCGTACCGGCGCTGAGCCGGCGGACGGTGTTGGGCGGAGCGGCTGCGTTGGGGCTCAGCGCCGGCGCCGGCCTTGCGCCAAGGACGTCGCTGGCCCAGGCGCCGACGGCAAGCCCGGGCAGGCCGCACCGCATCGACGTCCACCACCACATCGCGCCCCCGAAATACGTCACGGAGTTCAAGAGCGAGTTGCAGCCGCCGGTGATCGCCTGGAGCGTGTCCAAGTCGCTCGACGACATGGACAAGTCGGGCGTCGCGACCGCGATTACGTCGGTGACCACGCCCGGCAACGCGTTCACCGGCAAGGACGGCCGTCGCGTCGCGCGCGAATGCAACGAGTACGCCGCGCGGCTGGTGCAGGATCATGCCCGCCGCTTCGGCATGTTCGTCGCGCTGCCGCTCACCGATGTCGAAGGCAGCCTGCGCGAGATCGAGTTCGGACTCGACGTACTCAAGGCCGACGGCGTCTCGGTGTTCACGAGCTATGGCGACGTCTGGCTCGGCGATCCGAAGTTCGAGCCGGTCATGGCGGAGCTCAACCGGCGCAAGGCGGTGATCTACACCCATCCCGACGCGCCGAACTGCTGCCGCGACCCGATGGTGCCCGAGATTCGCGAGTCGATAATCGAGTACGGTACCGATACCACGCGCGCCATCGCGCGCGTTCTGTTCAGCGGTACGGCGCTGCGCTACCGCGATGTGCGCTGGATCTTCTCGCATGGCGGCGGCACGGCACCGTTTCTGGCCGAGCGCCTTATCCGCACGCCGTCGCTGAATAAGAAGCTGGCGGAGACGGTGCCGAACGGCGCCATGGCGGAGCTGCAGCGGTTCTACTACGACGTCGCCCAGATCGCACATCCGGTGCCCCTGGCGGCGCTGGCGAAGTTCGTGCCTGCCTCGCAGATCCTGTGGGGCACGGACTATCCCTTCCGCTTCGGCAATGAATACGTGAAGGCGCTCGAGGAATTCGGATTCAGCGCCAGCGACCTCGGCAAGATCGATCGCGAGAATGCGCTCGCGCTGTGGCCGCGTCTGAGGGCCAGCTGACGGCACCGCGGCGGGCAGGCCGCGGTTGAAGAACGGGCAAGGCATTCTGTCGGTGAGCAATTTTGCTCAGACACCGCTCGGTCGGTGCGCCTAGGTTCGTGACATCAGCGGGCTGTCCTACACCGCCGGTGGCCCGCCACGCTTGCGACCGAATGCGCCGTCTGCGCTCCTTCATCCGGCAGCAGGTACAGTATGAAAAACAATTTCCCCGCTTTTCACGCAGAGTATTGGGTTTATGCGCTTGCTGGGTTGGTCGTGATCGTCGTAGGCACCCTTCTGTATACGGTGGAAGGGCCGATCAAATTTTCCAGCTGGTTCTGAACGTCATTTGCGCTCGCATCATCGCACGACGATGCTGTAATCGGCCCCGCTGGTGTCGCATTGCATCGTTTGCGAGCCCTAGGGACGTGGCTAGGAGCCACAATGCACGATGGATTTTGGCGTATGACGATGAGAGGCGCTCAGACTTTCTCAAGGAACGCGACAACGTCGCTTTTGAGTTGCGACTCCAGTCGACCATATTCGCTTAGCTGATACGGGCTGCGTTGATAGCTGACGCCGCCTTCTGAAAGCACGAATTCCCAGCTCACCACTCGGCCATTGGGGGCCGTAATTGTCGCCGTTGCATGTTGATATTTGCCGACGGGATAGGGGCCGGCAACCTCGATCTTGCCGAACGCCCCCAACGCTTCGTTGAACCTCGAGAGAAAATTTCTTATCGGGCCGAAAAGTCGCAGCGCCCGATCGCTCGCCTGTATGCGCTCGTCATTTCGAATCTCGGTAACGTGCGTGAGGCGCTGCAGTTCCTCTTTGAATTCGTCGGCGGCGGAGGCCATTTTCATTCCTCGCTGTCAGTGAGCGGTTGGCGTAGATCCCTCTGCATCATCGGTAGATCANGGCCTGCACGGTAGCGCGGTCTGTCTTGNACCGAATCCAGCGTCAGATCTTTTTTCTCGCGAACGGGCTGCTAACCGGCTTTCCNTGACCTTGCGCCGTCCTGTAGGCCGATATAGTGGGCCTCGGCTGGTTCTTGTCTGCCTTCGGTTTCTTGTTCTCCTTATTGCCTTTTTGAGCCTTCGACATGGCGATCCTCCTGATTGAAAGCTGGAACGCTTTGCGCTGGTGTCTTGATTGTCGCGAGGCTGCGCCTTTAGGGAGACGGAGTCGAGCGAAATGGCGGACACCAACCCGGCCGGCCGGTGGCTCTTGCCGCCCCCTAAGCCCGCCTCCGCTTTGTCCTCCGGCCAGATTCGCCGTAGACGTACGAGACGATCATGCTGCCAATTGGGAGCGAGCGGAAGCTTCGGTTCGTCGCCGTGTTTTTGGACAGCCCACAGAGCCGGCACTCGCTCGTTTTCGCTTGTATTTGGATACGTGGCGCGCCCGGCCCGAAGCATAATAGCAGGCCGCGAAAATAATCCCCCGCCCTTGACGCTTTGGCGCGGTTCGCGAGGCGGGGGAGCTGCAAGCGTGGAGTCTCGTCAGCTAAAATTTCTATACTGAGCAGTTTTGCTCAGACGCGGCTCAACCGACGCACTAGCGTTGCGGCGAGTCCGCCTTCCTTGTCCGCGCGCTGCCGGCTTTCAGCAATCTGCACGCCTTCGTTTGCGCGCGACTTGCGCCATTCAGACCACCAAATGGACCGCTATGGATTGGCCCTATATTGTCGGCATCATCGGTATTGCGGTCATCCTATATCTCTTCGGATCGCTTCGCGTGTTGCGGCAGTACGAACGCGGTGTCGTATTTTTCCTCGGAAGATTTGAAGGCGTGCGCGGGCCTGGGATCACGCTCATCTTCGCGCCCATTCAGCAGATGGTGCGCGTCTCCTTACGCACCGTCACGATGCAAATCCCTTCGCAAAAAATCATTACGAAGGATAACGTCTCGATCGACATCGCCGCGGTCGCTTACTACCATATCTCCGACCCTGAAAAAGCGGTGATTGTGATTGAGAATGTCTACGAGGCGATCAATCAGATCAGCCAGACGACCGTGCGCAATGTCGTCGGACGATTCAGCCTCGACCAGCTTCTTTCGGATACCGCGAGCATCAACGAGCAGATCAAGAACGTCATCGACGGTCATACGGAGCCCTGGGGCACCCAGGTCACGGCGGTCGAAATCAAGGACATCGTCCTTCCCGACAATATGCAGCGCGCAATGGCAAAGGAAGCCGAGGCCGAGCGCGAGCGCCGCGCGAAGATCGTCGCTGCTGAAGGGGAATACCAGGCCGCGGTGAAGCTCGGCCAGGCAGCCGACATAATCACGGAGCATCCTGTGGCGCTTCAACTCCGCACGCTCCAGACGATGGCGGAAATCTCGGTCGAAAAGAACTCGACCATTATCTTCCCGGCACAATTCATGACCACGGTGCAGGAAGCTTTCTCGCTCTTGTCCAAAGATTCAGCATCCAAATAGTTCTAGCAATCAAGCGCTGGTTGGTGCCCCTCCGGTTGCAATGCGTCATCGAGGTGGGATCGCGGAACCTAATCTTTGCGTTCGACTTTCCTTTGCATGCCCAAAGAGCCCGTCACGCCCCCGCGTCCTCAGCCCGCCGAACCTGAAAAGCCGCCGGTCACCGACCCGCAGCCCTACAAAGACCCGGTCGCGCCGCCACCGCGAGATCCGCAGGACGACAGGCCGATGCGCGACCCGGTCGAGCCGGATGCGGACCGGCCACGTTCCTGAAGCGCCCGCGGCCCAGTTCAAAAGTCAGATAAACGGTGGTCTCTTCGCCTGCGCGGCGCCACCGCCGCGCGGCGGGGTATGCTGAGGGAGCTTCGGTGCGAAATGCTGACGGTCTGGGGACGGCGCAGTTCCTTCAACCTGCAAAAGGTCATGTGGTTGGTTGGCGAGCTGGGGCTTGAACATCGGCATATCGAAGCCGGCGGTCAATTCGGCGGCCTCGATGCGCCCGAGTTCAGGGCCATGAATCCGCACGGTCGCGTCCCGGTCATCGACGATGACGGCATGATCGTGTGGGAGTCGCACGCGATCCTGCGCTATCTGGCCGCGCGCCATAGCCGGGAGCGCTTCTGGTCCGACGATCCCGGCGAGCGTTCGCAGGTCGACCGCTGGATGGACTGGTCGCAGACGGCGCTGCAGCCGGACTTCCTCATGGGCGTCTTCTGGGGCTTCTACCGGACTCCGGAGGCACAGCGAAACTGGCCCGCCATCCGCGACAAGGTCAACCGCTGCGCCCAGCATTTCAGATTGCTCGACGGAATGCTCGCGCACCGGCCATTCCTGTGCGGCGATGCGCTTACGCTGGCGGACATCCCTGCCGGCACCTCGCTCTATCGCTATTTCGAACTCGACATCGAGCGACCATCGGTTCCGAACGTGGAGGCATGGTACCGGCGCCTGGGCGACCGACCGCCATATCGTGAGCACGTCATGGTTCCGTTCGACGAGCTGCGCGGCCGTCTCGACTACTAGGGGCGCGTTGGCGGGCCTGACGCGGTGAAATCCGCGTTGTCGCCGGTATCGGCCTCGCCTGCCGAACGCGGGCGAAGCATTCTGGCCGCAGGCAACCGGATTGTCCGGATGCGTCGCCTCGAGCCATTGCGGATCCAGCCATGTCGGAATTCACACCAGCGGTATTGGCGGCGCTTCTGGCGTTCGGCGCAAGTTCGGCGCTGGCGCAGACCTCGTCATTGCCGCCGTTGCCCGAACTGAAATTTGTGGAGATTCCCGCGGCCTCGCGAGCGAATTATCTCGGCGATCGCTGGAGCTACATGGAGGCAGGCAGGGCGGATGCGTCCCCGGTCGTGCTGCTGCATGGCGTCGGCGCCAATTCCATGCATTGGCGCTTCCAGCTTGCGAGATTGTCCGATCGCTATCGCGTCATTGCATGGAATGCGCCGGGTTATGTGCTGTCGGACGCGCTGAAGACCGACAGTCCGGATTGCAAGACGTTTGCCGATGCGCTCAACGACTTTCTTACCGCGTTGAAGCTTGATCGTGTCAATCTCGTGGGTAATTCGTTCGGAACCCGGATGGCGCAATGCTTCGCCATCCATTACCCGGGCCGGATCATCAAGCTGGCCATGACCGGCACCGGGATCGGACCGCGCGGCATGGGCGAGGAGGACAAGCAGAAGATCATTGCCACGCGCGAGGCCCAGATCGCCAAGGGCGGCTACGCCTTCGGCGCGCGCGTCAACGCGCTGCTCGCTGCCAATGCGTCGCCGGAAACCATCGAGCTCGTGCGCGAGGTGGTGCGCGCGACCAGTCCGCGCGGCTTCATGCACGGGGTCAAGCTCGGCCTGGTTGATGGCTACGCCCCGGAGGACGTCGCCCCGAAACTGAATTTCCCCGTGCTCATGATCTCCGGCCGTGAGGACCGGGTGAACCCGATCGACAAGAACGCGGCGGTGCTGATCAAGCAGTTGCCGCAAGGCAAGCTCGAAATCCTCGAAGACGCCGGACATCTGCCGGAGGTCGAGAAGCCTGATGTCGTCAACAAGATGTTGCGAGACTTTTTCGGCTGAGAGCGACGGGACACATTTCGCGGGTCCGGCGAATTGATCCAGGCGAATAGGAGCGTGCCGGTGAGCGTTGAATTTCTGGTCACCTCGTTGATCGTGATCGTGTCACCCGGCACCGGGGTTCTCTACACATTGGCGACCGGCCTCTCGCGGGGATCCCGTGCGAGTGTTGTG